>OGKR01002386.1_pt1 | contig 10007 bp, 9 predicted proteins | sample 1572431 | NCBI WGS metagenome assembly OGKR01 (sample SAMEA2582079, study PRJEB24529) | metagenome | biome: Human gut stool | place: China | collected 2011 | reverse complement strand
TCTCTTTTTTTATTAAGTTTCTACACCAACAACACAAGTAAATACTTCTTGTGAATCGTATAATCTTTTAAATAAATCAAAATTATCTTTTGTTCCTAATATTTTAGAATGATAAATATCTCCATATTGATCGAATTCGTTTCTAGTAAAATGTCCTAAATAATGTTCCCCATCTTTACAAACTAATTTGATAAAAACAGATTTTATTTCGTCTGGTAATGGTTTAGTATGTTGATACTGTATAGCTGAATCATATACAGTATTTATTGCAATATTATCAATAGGGGTAAGACTTCCGCTATAGTTTTGTCCACTTGGCCAAGTAGAGCTAATATTATTGCCGAAACAATATAAAGGATATTTTATCTTAGCATAAGTATCATTAGTATTGGTAGAAGTTGCGTATTCTATTTTAAAATCATAACTATAATTTGTAGAAATTAAATTTGCAGTAGTAGCCGAAACAATAATATTTTGGTTTATAATTCCACTAGAACTAATATTTTGCAAAGTTCCTGCAACATACCATAAATCAGGTTTTATTTCTATATTATATTGTATATTAGAATTAATTTTAACGAAAAATGATGTAGTATGATCTACTCGTTGTCCATTTTCTGTTGTATAAACATGTATTGTTTGATTTGGAGTCTGTTTAATAGTTATTTTATGATAAAATGTATAATCATTATAACCTGTATTAATTCTATAATATTCAGTTTCTATAGGGTTAGCTTCATTTGTTAAAATTCTAGCTAATAATATACGACTAAATTGTTTAGAACCTTCTTCTATATCTTTTGTAGTTGAAGCGTATGCTTTTAATTGATTAGTATTCAAATCTCGTTCTAAATAAATATAATTGTTTGTATTAGGTTTGAGATCTACACTTAAAACTTCATTTAATACAGAAAAATATCCTCCTAAAAATATAGGTATGTTAGGAATATAACATATTAATCCTTGAGAAGATTGTAAAAACCAAGAATATTTGTATCCTTTTTGATTAAATAAAAAATCGTTATCAGAATAAGCAATACCATTATCTTGTATGTCATCAGCTAAAATTTTCTTTTGAGTAACAACACCTTTATTGTTGAATACCCATGAATTATTATTATAGGTTGTAGCTGCGATATACCCTAATGTTGGTCCACTATACGTTATTTTAAAATTATTATTAATAATTGTTGCAAAATCATATGTTATTGAATTTTTAGGATTAATACTATGCATTTCTATATCTGTATTATTATTTATAAACTTTATCATAGAATAATTTGTAGCATATGATTGTTGTCTGTACCAATTATGTCCAAATATATACCAATCATTTACCGCATCGTATATTATATGATAAATAGTAATAGATGTTTGATTTGGTAAATTGTTATGTGCCGTATCGTTTGTTGATTTTAATCCAGAATCAAATTTATCTATAAAGCTAGTCCCAAATGAATGAAATATTTTATTTTTATCTAATAAACCAAAAAATATTTTATATGTATGAGGTAAGTTTAATTCAGTATTGTTATATCTTAGAATTAAAAAATATTCATTTTTTATAGGATTTGGTACGACACTTAAAATACTTATATTAGTGTAATCAGGATCTTTCATCATATTAGCATTAAAAGACCAATCTATTGAATCAATTTGTTGCCAAGAATACGAATAGTCTTCTTGTATATTCATAGAATAAGAGATTATTTTATTATTAGAATATTGTCCATATCCATAAGTTACAGAATTATCTTTTTGTCTATAAGTTACTTTATTATTAGAATTAAATACAGCACTTATTGCTTTACTTATTTTATTATCAGAATCTATATTGTATTGTCCAGGCATAGGTTCTATAATTCGTAAATCTTTATTTTTCCATTTAAATTTATTAATTTTTATAACTTTGTCGCCATACGCCTTTGACTCTCCGTGAATAAACATTGTATTATTAAAAAATGGTATCTTATTCATCTTTTTTCCCCAATAAGAAGAGTCAGGAGAAAGTGGTAAAGATTGTGAGTTGTAAACAATTGCATTATTGTTATCACCATAATGTTCTTGATTTACGCCTTGAGTCATTTTTTTTAAGTCAAAACAAATAACTTGAACAATTTTATTATCTCTTATTTTTGATATTCTATAAGCATATTTATTAATATGATCATAAGAGTATTTTGAAAAAATATTATTATAATTAGTATTCATATTATCTGATGGATAAAATTTACTTGTTATTAGTGAAGTTATGTTTTTACTTTCTCCTAACCAAAAAGTTTTATCTACTTTCCAACATAAAGGAAAATGAGCGTTAAAATGATCTTGATAAGAAAAAGTATTATTAAAAAAAGCATAATATCTGATTTGTTGCATATTTATAGAAACAATATTATTTTCTTCATCAAATAAAAAACCAGGACTTATCCACCAATTAATAGGAATTGTATCAGCTTTAGGATCTAATGCATCTGTAATGTCATTTATTGCTTTAGAATATGTCATTCCATTATTACATCTATAATAATTAAAAATATTATCAAATGTAAATTCTTGCAACAAACTTAAGTCACTTAACCTAATAATTTTTATTGCAAAATGTGAAGTTTGTTTATTTGATGGAGAATTAATAATAAAGCCAGAAATTAAAAATTTTCCATCTTTAGTTATGTAGCAATTATATAAAGTATAACCATCTTTAGTAATTTGAGTAGTTATAGAATCATATATAATTTCCCATGAAGAATCTTGCGAAGTATATTTCGTATCTATCAAAGTATTACTAAAATCTTTTCCAGAACAAATCATATGATTATTATCTACATATAAAATTGATGTAATAGATTTATTTTCTAAACACTTTGGACGAATTGGAGTATTATAAAAAGTAAAATTAGTATTACCATTTCTAATAGCTTTATACATATCTACATTTGCATCTAATGAACCATCGTTTGCTGTAGTATATAAAACTTCTTGTCCGTTATTTTCTGATGTAATATGATGACTTGTAGAATTAACTTGATAGTTCATATTATATTTACTTAATACTTCTACAGTATCTTCTTGATAATAACCAATTTTAGGTAATTCGTTCATAAAATCATTTTTATATATTTGTGTATTTAAATCTGTTTTAGCGTTGGTTACATTAGTCGTTGTATACTCTTCGCTAGATATTGGTTTTAGATTATTAGAAAGACCAGATTTTAATTCACTATCTCTTTCATCATATAAAATTTGATATGGTAGAGATGTTCCTCTATTTATTTCTAATCCCGCAACATTATTACTAACTTTATTAGAAGTCTCTTTACTATTTAATATAATAATATTATTTTTAATATTTATATCGTCAGAATTTATTTCAGTATTACTAGAAATAATATCGAGATTACCAGATACTACAGTATCGCCAGTTTTACTAAACAAAAGAACACCTCCTATGTATTAAATAAATAATCATTATATCCAGTATTAATTCTATATATTTTAGTATTGGTAGCACTAGTACTATTAGTAGTTATAGCAGCAATACAGATACGATTAAATTGTCTAGAACCTTCAGTTATAGTTAATGTACTAGAAACAGAAACATTTATTCTAGTTCTATCGCTAGAATCTCTTTCTAAATATATATAATTTGTAGTATTAGCTTTTAAAGATGTAGATATTGTTTGTTCAATTTTACTAAAATATCCACCTAAAAATATGCTCATAACAGGTATTATGGCGGTCAGGCCACTAGTAGTGACCTTAACCGTATCTTCACCATAATTTATTTGAGGAGCTAAATTTAAAAAATCTGATTTATTCATTTGCTGAATAAGTTCAGTTTTTGTATTAGCTATAGTAGCATCAACATATTCTTTACTTGATATAGTTTTTAAGTTATTTGATAGACCAGCTTTTAATTGTTGGTCATTTTCGTCATAAATAATTTTATAAGACGGAGAAGAACCTCTATATATTTCTATACCTGCTGTTCCTTTACTAACTTTATTAGATGATTCCTTACTATTTAGTGTAATTATATTATCTTTAATTTTAACAGATGTAGAATTTATATTTGTTTCTCCATTTATATTTAAATTGCCATCTACAATTAAATTATTTATTTTAGTTGAACCTTTTATTGTTGTCATATATAAATAAATCACTCGCTTTATTGTTATATTGCAATAATATATATACTTTTTATTGCATAAAAATAAATATGTAAATTTTATATAATATTTATAGCATTTAAATCTTCTTTAGACTGACAATTGTTTATTTGTTGTTTAATATTTTCATACCAAGCATATGCTTCAAATTGACTTGTTCGTACATCATTAAACACTTTACTCATTTGTTCCAAATTTAATTCTACAATACCTTTGTTTTCTTTATCTAACCATATTTTATACATAGTTGTATTAGATTTTTCAACTTGCGTATCTAAAAAAGTATATGCTGCTAAAAAGTTTGTTATATCCTCACTAGCACAATCAAAACCATAGGTATGTATTCCATCTACTTTTACCCAACGAATAGCATCTCTTTTTTGTGCAAACAATTCGCCAGCTTTATTAAGTTTAATTTCTTTAAGTTCATCTAAAGATGGCTCATATGGTGGCTTTGGAATATAAGTATCATCAGATTTAATATATTCTTGCCCATCAAAATTGCCTAATAATTTTTGATAAATTTTATCAGAAATCCATTCATAGCCTTCATCTAAGCATTTTTGGTAATCGAAGCCATCTACAAGATTTATAATTTCTTCATCAGTATAACCTGTAACTGTTTTAGTTCCTTCTTCGTTTATTTCTATGATTTCTTGTGGCTCAATAACTTGATAATGGATATTGTTCGCATAGGTTACACCACGAGAACCATCTTCATTAAATTGAATTAAATAATCTTTATTTGACATACATAAACACACCTTTCTATGAATATATTTGCCACTTTAATAATATTTTTATAAAGTATTATTAAAAAAGGCGGATAGAGAATGAAAAAACCTAATGGATATGGAAGTATAAAAAAATTGAGTGGAAATAGACGTAGACCTTTTGTTTTTGTTGTTTCTGTAGACGGAAAACAAAAACCTATAGAATATTTCACTACACAAATTGAAGCTGAAATTTATCAAGCTGAATACAACAAAAAGCAACAAAAGATACTACATGGACATCAAATAATTTTTAAGGAATTATTTTATAGATGGTTGCCTTCTCACATAGACAAATATCAACCTGCTAAATCTACTATCAGTAATTATAAAATCTCTTTTAAATATTGCTTATCCTTACATGAAATACCATTGAAAAAAATAAAATATTATCATTTACAAGACATCATAGATAATCTAAAAAAAAGAGGTTTATCTTATAGTAGTTGCAAAAAAGTTCGTTCGTTATTAAGTCTTATGTTTAAATACGGAATAATGATGGAATATTGCGACAAAAATTATGCCACTCTTTTGAACTTAGGAAAAAACAAACAAAAACGTCCACATAAACCATTTACTAGACAAAAAATAAATAAGTTATGGTCTAATTTGAATACTGAAGGAGTAGACAGTATTTTAATGCTAATTTATACAGGAATGAGAGTTGGTGAGCTTCTAAATTTAACAAAAGATAATATTTACCTAAGACAAAAGTATATAAAAATCACTAAATCTAAAACCAAAAGTGGACTGCGTATAATTCCAATTCATGAAAAAATTTTGCCATTAATTATATCTCGTATGAAACAAGAACCTAATAAATATTTAATTTGTGAAAAAAATGGGAAACCTTATAACTATAGCACATATTGTACTATTTGGAAAAAAATAATGAAGCAAATAAACGCTAAACATACTACGCATGATTGCCGTCATACGTGTGCTACACTTTTAGATAATGCAGAAGCTAACGAAAATGCTAAACGTAGGATATTAGGACACGCAACTGGTGATGTTACAGATACAGTTTATACACATAAAAACTTAAAACAATTAAGGAAAGCTATTAATAAAATATATTAATTTTTGTTACTAACTAGATACTGATATTTATATGTATTACTGTAAAATAAAGAAATATCAACACAATTTTGTGTTACTAATGATACTAAAAAACATATAAAATTTTATAAATTTATATGTTTTTTAGTAAATCACATTACTACTTTTAACTAATAATATAAAGACTTCTATAATTTAAAAAAATACAAAAAACAAATACCAATCAACTAAAATAATAAGCAAAATAATTAATATATTTTGATTCTACAATGGGGAAGTTGTAATCTTAATCAACCATGTCCTATTCACGTAAATTATCCTATTTCTTTTCCTAAAGGTGCTTTCCGTATAATTGGAGTTGATTATAAATACTTTGTAAATTCAGATTACCCTTATGTTGGTCAAATATCTTCGGGATTTACTAAAAATGGATTTTTATTTGAAGATGGACCAAATGCAGACTGTAGGAACTCAGACATAAACATTAATTATATAGTTATTGGACATTAATTCCCTAAAGAAATCCAATAAATATCATTTCTATCCGTTGATGTATGTTCATTATACTCTGTAATATCAAATTGATTTCGCTGAATATTTGTAGCTGATAAAACCCATTCATAATTGCGGTAGTTATAAGCGGTAAGAAAAATACAAAAAACTGATGAAGGGAAAGAAATAGGAAACCGTACGTTGAGTCGTTTATTGTTGTTTCCCCATTGTACTTCAATTAAACAATGGGGAACTGGAACAGCAAATAAAAATGGGGCTTCTTATGGTGGAGTTAGTGCTACATTACCAATTAAAATAAATAATATGTTATTATGTGTTGGGAATATGAGTGGAAGTGCTGCTTGCTTAATGAGAGTAGGATTTAATGCAGAAAAAAATACAATAAGTGGTAGTTGGGATTCTTTTCAATATAATACACCTAATCCATCAACTTGGAGATATTTGGTAATAGGTATCTAATTTCCAATAGATATATAATGAGCATGTCCAAACCATGGTTTACCGCCCATACTTTGTTGATATAGCCAAAATTGTTTTGTATTCCATTTTCGTTGTTGTACAGTACTATCATAACTAATTGGATTAGTATTATCATTATTGCATAAAGATGGTAATACTAAAAAACATTGATTATTGAATGCAACTGGAAAATTATAAGGCCCTATTTCTCCTTCCCAAGAGTTTCCTGTTAAACCAATGTTTCCCCATTGTATAATTAGACCATTACTAAATTTAACATATCCATTTTGAGCTAAATTTGATGCTACTATCGCACCACCAATAGAACCTTTTAAAGAATTTATTAAACTTTGCACAAATGCTGTTGTCGCAACACGTGTACTATTATCACCCGTTCCTGGAGTAGCACTATACATTGCTCCATTTGCTGTTACATTTCCTGTTGTTTTTATATTCCCATTTCTGTGATTTATTGCTACACGTATAGGATTTCCAGTACTACACAAATCTCTAAATCCTGTACTATACCAACTACCAATTAAAAGATTTACTTTATTTTGGCTTATAGCGGTATTTTCATCTACATCTCCTCCACCATATTTTATATGAGCAGAAGTTCCACTTATTACTAAGTTATTTGCGTTTGTAGCTGTACCACTAAGATTTCCTTGAATAGTAGCACTACTAATTAAATTCCCTCCTGCATAAGATAAGCTTGCTTTTTGTGCAACATTATCTTTATTTATAAGAGTTAAATTAGTAGTTCCATTATTACCTTTTAAGCAAAATCCACCTGCAACATCTTGGTCGCCAAAATAACAATCATCTCCGACTAAATTAAGTTTGTTGTTTGCTAGGTTTAATGCACCTGTCATTGTCCCACCATTACGTTTAAGATATGTTGTGTTAATAGCGTTTCCATCACTATCTTGACTAGCTTTTGCTACTGTTCCTGTAACCCCAATAGTAACTTTATCGTTATTAGCATCACCGACTAGGCTAATATTTGTGCCTGCTGCTAATTCCAAAGTATCTTGTTTTACATCAGATTGTATTGTAGTTGAGCCTACTTTTACATTAGCAAAAGTATTTTGATTTACTTCAGCACCACTTGCAATACCATCTAATTTCTTTTTATCTGCATTACTCATGTACCCATTACTACTTTGAGTAGCTGTAGCATGTGTATGGTTACTTGTAGCAAAATAACTACTTGCTTTACCATTTAAAAGTGCAGCATTTAAGTTCACATTTTCTATTCCATTGTTTATAGGAATTTGGCCCTTATAATTTCCAGCAGTTAATTCCTGTAATTTGTTTGCATTTATTGCATTATCTGAACTAATTGCATGAGATATATTATTTATTGTTATATCTTGAGAATCATCGTTTCCTTTTGTTACTGTTAAAGTATCATTATTTATAGAAATATTTTTAATATATGTAGCATCAATTTGTTGACTTTTATTATCTTTAATAGCATTATCGGCTGTTCCAGTTAAGTTACCAGTAAAATTTGTAGCAAATATTTCATTAGTATAAATTTTATTCCATTTTTTATTTTCTGTACCTAACTGTCCTTCGTTATTATTTCTAGGAACTATATTTCGTATAGTCATAAATATTTCTCCTTTCTTATTAAACATTTGTAAATCTTATAATTCTATTAAAATTTTTATTGACTAAGTGCTACTAGGTAGCATATAATATATATAAGGTGCTACTAGGTAGCACTTAACATAAAAGAGGGGAACTAAAAAAATGAATATTGAAGAATTAAAAAACTTTAGAACTAAAAAGGGCTGGACTAGAAAACAACTTGCAGATAAATTAGCTGTATCTGTAAAAACTATACAAGCATGGGAACAAGGTTTTAAAAATCCTAGACCATCTATGTTGGCATTATTAGATAATTTATTTGCAGAAAAAGAAACTTATTCTATCTTAAATAATTTTTGGGGTATAGCTTTAAATTTAAAACCAAATACAAAACTTGTTAGACTATACACATCTAAAGAAGAATTGGATAATCTTTTGCATATAGTAAAAATAGCGAATGGCAATAATTTAAATGGATACACTATTTTTACAGTTAAAACAAGCGATTTAGAAGCGACTGATTTGCTTTTAAATGATGAAATACTTAAATATAGTGATATTAAAAGTATTGAAATAATAGAAACCTATAAAAAAGCCTTAACTATAAAACAAATAAAAGAATGTAAATTAAGAGTTAGATTGAATGAAAGGAAAATAATAAATGATTAACACAAAATTTACTATACTAACTAAAGAAAACAACTATATAGAAGATATTAATAGTATTGAAGAATGCTTTAAATATAATGTTTTAGAACTATATGAAGTAACATTCGGTAAAAAACAATTACTGATAGTATTTAATAATGATATTAAAAAATATGTTTTTAATTTTGCAAATGGTTATTTTTCTATAGAAGCATTACAGCAACTACAGGAATATAACAATAATAATGATGTATTATATAAATACCATTCTGAATTAATAGCACGTGAAATATCTATTTTAAGTGGCGAAAAGTGTTCTATTTTTATAGGTCAATTAAACAAAAATAAGAGAAATAGATTTGTGCATTCTAATGCCAGAAAAAAAGACGAAACCACTTTAAAAGATATTTTAAAAGATTATGAATATCACTTTTTAAAAGAAGTATCTTTAGAAATTTTTTCTCTAGATGGTACTTATTTAAAAGCTATAACGTTACGTAAAGAAAAAGATAGATATGCAAGTCCTGATTTTAAATGGCTAGATTATGTACAACAAATAGAATATTAATAATAATAACTTCTTTTATTTAAAAAAATAAAAGAAGTTATTATTATATTCTGTTTACTAATGCTTGCATTAATCCTTAGGCATAATATCCCCATTATCGTCTAATTCAAATAAATTTATACAACTGTTAACATATGATTCAGTTGCAACATTCTCTAAATTACTTTCTAATCCTATTTTTAATTTAGAATCTTCTTCATTATAAATAATTTGATATTT
>OGKR01002380.1_pt1 | contig 10064 bp, 6 predicted proteins | sample 1572431 | NCBI WGS metagenome assembly OGKR01 (sample SAMEA2582079, study PRJEB24529) | metagenome | biome: Human gut stool | place: China | collected 2011 | reverse complement strand
AACATATTGCTTTATATGGATTGCAGGCATACATACAGACACGTCTCTCAGACGGCGTGGCAGCTTTAAAACCCGGAGAGGTGGAAGCTGTCCTCATCGCCGGTATGGGAGGCGGACTTGTCATGCATATTTTAAAAGACGGGGAAAAAGTCTGTCAGTCTGCAAAAGAACTTATCCTGCAGCCTCAGTCCGAGATAGAGCACGTCCGTGAGTTTTTAAGAGAAAAAGGATATACCATTCTCGCAGAGGACATGGTGTATGAAGATGGAAAATTCTATCCGATGATGAAAGTGCAGTATCAGGGTGAAAAGGCACAGAAAGCTTCGGAAGAGTTGAAACTTTCAGATCTCTATGGTGGATTACTCCTGCAAAACCGCCATCCTGTGTTGAAAACTTTTCTTGAAAAAGAAAAGCTCATATACACAGGCATCAAAGAGAATCTTGCAAAACAGCCGGCGTCAGAAAAAATCAGGACACGGCTCGCAGAAGTGGAAGACATATTGCATTATAATGAACTTGCATTACAGTTTTATCAATAATCCCCCTTATTTCAAAAACATCCGCATCATCTTTTCTTTCAATCCGGTATATTTCTGATACCGGATCGGCAGATCCATCCACGTTTTCTTATTGACAATACTGCGGTAATGGCTGAAAGTTTCAAAACCAACCCTGCCGTGGTAGCTGCCCATGCCGCTCTCACCGACACCACCGAATGGCATATCGCTCGTTGCAAGATGAATGATCGTGTCATTGATACAGCCGCCGCCAAAACGGCAGGTATCTAAGACCTTCTTCTGTGCGGCTTTGTCCTCACTGAAAAAATAAAGCGCAAGCGGATGAGGGTGGGACTCCACGGTATCAAGTGCTTCGTCTAATGTGTCGAACGTGAGGATCGGAAGCAGTGGTCCAAAAATCTCTTCGCCCATCACAGCGTCGTCCCACGTAATATTATTCAGAACGGTAGGCGCAATGCGGAGCGATTCAGGCTCTGACTGTCCTCCGTATACAAGCTTTTCCCCATTGATCAGCCCGAGAATGCGTTCAAAATGCTTTTCGTTGATGATCTTTCCGTAATTCGGATTTTTCAGAGGTTCTTTCCCAAACTGCTTTTCAATCTCAGCTAAGATCGCAGTGATAAGCTCATCACGGATGTGTTTGTCACAGAGAATATAATCCGGCGCAACACAGGTCTGTCCGCAGTTCAAATACTTGCCGAAGACAATACGTTTTGCAGCAAGCCGGATCTTAGCGGTGGAATCAACGATACATGGGCTCTTTCCGCCAAGCTCTAACGTGACAGGGGTTAAATATTCAGCCGCATGGCGCAGCACCTCCCGTCCGACAGTCTTTCCGCCGGTGAAAAAGATCATGTCAAAACGCTGCTGTAACAGTGCCTGATTTTCTGCGCGGCCGCCATCGACCACTGCAACATAATGTGCCGGAAAACATTCTTCGATCATGGTTTTCATGACATCGAACGTGCAAGGGGCGTAGGCGCTTGGTTTTACGACCGCAGTATTCCCGGCTGCTATGGCATCGATCAGCGGATCGAGTGTCAGTAACACCGGGTAATTCCATGGACTCATGATCAGCACGGTTCCGTAAGGGGAAGGGGAGCGGAAACTCTTTGCCGCGAACTGGGCGACCGGGGTGGAAACACGTTTGCTGCGCATAAGGCTGCGGAGATGCTTCTGCATCCAGGTAAGCTCCGACAGCGTCAGCCCAATCTCACACATATAGCTCTCCATACGGCTCTTTCCAAGATCCGCCTTCAATGCCGCAGCGAGGTCGGCTTCATGGCGGATCATAGCCTCCTTCAGACTTTCTAACTGCTTCAGGCGGAATTCCGCCGGAATCGTTTTGCCACTGGAAAAAAAGTGGTTCTGCTGTTGTAAAATATCCTTGATCTCCTGTTCGGTCATGAGGATGCCTCCTTTTATCTTCAGGATCAATCAGACAACTACCTGTTCTGACTCAACCTGTATCCGTACATCTGATACTTATATACTATCGAAAATAACATACTTCTGCAAGTGTTTTACTTCCGGGCAGACAGGAAAAACAATTCTTGAAAAACAGCGCTTATAATGCTACAGTAATAATACTGATGATCTGCAGCAGAGATCATGGCGCAGATCAGTTTGATAATAATGTGACTGCCGGATACGAAGGGCAGATTGCGGAAAGGCATGGAAAATGAAATGAACGATTATAAAATAGGCACAAAATGTGTACAGGCAGGATATACCCCGGAGAATGGACAGCCGCGGCAGATCCCGATCATCCAGTCTACCACTTTCAAATACAGCACCAGTGAGGACATGGGAAAACTGTTTGATCTTGAGGCATCCGGATATTTTTATACACGGCTGCAGAATCCGACCAATGATCATGTCGCAGCCAAGATCGCCGCAATGGAAGGCGGCACAGCCGCAATGCTGACCTCAAGCGGACAGGCAGCGAACTTTTTTGCCATATTCAACATATGTGAGAGTGGAGACCATATCGTGGCATCATCCTCAATCTACGGCGGAACCTTCAACCTCATTGCAGTTACGCTTGCCAAAATGGGGATCACGGCAACCTTCGTGTCTCCTGACGCATCGGAGGAGGAGTTGAACGCTGCATTCCGTCCGAACACAAAGCTGATGTTTGGCGAGACGATCGCCAATCCGGCATTGACCGTATTAGATATTGAGCTCTTTGCAAAAACAGCACATGCGCACGGCGTACCTCTTATCATAGACAACACATTTCCAACTCCGGTCAACTGCAGACCATTTGAGTGGGGTGCGGATATTGTGACACACTCCACCACCAAATACATGGATGGACATGGTGCGGCAGTAGGCGGTGCGATCGTTGACAGCGGAAAATTCGACTGGATGGCACACGCAGACAAATATCCGGGACTTTGTACACCGGATGAGAGCTACCATGGCGTGACCTATGCAGAAAAATTTGGCAATGAGGGCGCATTCATCACAAAATGTACAACACAGCTTATGCGTGATCTCGGATGCATCCAGTCGCCACAGAATGCATTCCTGTTAAACCTTGGACTGGAGTCACTGCATGTGCGTATGCCTAAGCATGTGGAAAACGGACAGGCAGTTGCAGAATTTCTGGAAAAACATCCAAAGGTAGCCTATGTGAACTATCCGGGCCTGCCTTCCAGCAAATACTATGAACGTGCCAGAAAATACCTGCCACACGGCGGATGCGGTGTCGTTTCATTCGGATTAAAGGGTGGCAGGGAGGCTGCGTCTGCTTTTATGCAGAACCTGAAGCTTGGAGCGATCGAGACACATGTGGCAGATGCAAGAACCTGCTGTCTGAATCCGGCGACCTCCACGCACAGACAGATGACAGATGAACAGCTGAAAGAGGCAGGTGTTCCGGCAGAGCTGATCCGGATAAGTCTCGGTTTAGAGGATAAGGAAGATCTGATCGCAGATATTTCGAATGCGTTGGATGCGATCAGGGACTAATATGCAGAAAAAAGAAAGTGCAGAGAGAAAAATGAGTAAGATAAAAACAAAAAAAGTGCTGACACCGGAGCAGAAGAAAAAGCGCATCCGCAACATCATCATTGTCGCAGTGATCCTTGTGGCAGCATCCGTTGCAACTTACTGGATGCAGCCGCAGAACAAAGCGCTGGCAGAGAGTGAAGTGTTCAGCGAAGAGGAAGTGAAGGCACAGGCGGAAAAAATCATAGGGTTTTTGAATGCAGAGGATTTTGACAGCCTGCAAAGCCTTGTTGTCCCGGACATGCAGGAGATCATGAACAAAGAGCGCATGGACGAGGGCAAGGCGCGGATTTCGGAAGACTGGGGAGATTTTGTTTCCATTGAAACAATGCAGGATGCGGAGATCATACAGAGAGGTGCGCATATCGCAGCCGTTTACGTGACTGCAGAATATGAAAACATCGAGGTGCATTACACACTGGCGTTCAACGAGGACATGAAGCTTGCGTCCTTTGGAATCCAATAGCCGGATCATTCCTGCGGAAACATATAGGAAAAATAAACATCCTTAAAATTAGCGTAATTGTCTCTTGAAATCGGAATCTGTGCGCCGGATTTTGTGAAGAGAGAGGTTTTACCGAACTTTTCCACGCAGCTTAACGCTGCAATATAGCTGCGGTGGCATTTATAAAACCCTTTTTCCACTGTGAAAATTGTTTCACACTGGTGAAAGGGTTCTTTTATGGAGATCACCGAGCCGTCTTTCAATGTGACTAAGACATTCTTATTCTGCGCTTCCAGATATTCGACATCCTGAAAATAAATCGCCTGGTAGCCGGAATCTGTTCTTGCCGCGAAATGAGCCATGGAAGCCTTGTGGACTTCGTACCAGCTGTCAAGGACCGCGTGGAAACGCACTTCGTCAAGAGGTTTCAACAGATACCAGAAAGTGCGGACTTCATAAGATTCCAGCGCAAATTCCGGTGAGGAAGTCAGAAAAATGATCGGAACGTGCGGGTCATGCTGGCGCAGTTCGCGTGCGGTATCCATGCCGCTCAAAAGGGGCATGATCATATCAAGCAGGATCAGATCCATGCCATAAGCCTTGTGTGCGGAGATCAGTTCGTCACCGTTTGTGAACCGGTAGAGCTGCAGTGTCAACTGATGCGCCCGGCACCAGGAATCAAGACTGTCTGAAAGCAGATCCAAAAATTCAGTTTCATCATCACAAATCGCAATCTTTACCATAATAAATTTCCTCGCTTAAAGAATAATGCGGACTACAAAGTCCTCACCTTCCATGTAAAACTGGTACTGTCCATGTTCCTTCTCGACATAATAAATGACGCTTTGAACACCGATACCGTGATTCTTTGCCGTTGTAACCGGGATACCGTTTGAAAAAACAGGTGTCTCTGAAGCCGGATTCTTCTGCAGGATCAGAAGGTGGTTTCCCTTTTCAAAAATGCTCAGATGCACGATACGTTTTTCCACAGGGAGCTTCGTGACCGCATGCATTGCATTTTCCAGAAGATTGGAAAGGATCGCACAGAAAGTCATCTCAGAGCAGCAGAGTGTCTGCGAAGTCTGGATCTGTACGTCAAAAACGATCTGATTTTCCGCAAACCGTGTCTGGTAAATGGAAAGAACCGAATTCAGCAGCTCATTTCTGCAGAAAGAATGAATGACCGTGTCGTCATATTGCTTATTGATCTCCTGAATATAATCAAGTGCGCGCTCCGGTTCCTGCTGGGAGATAAAAGTCTGGATGGCAGCAAGATGATGGCGCATGTCGTGCCGCAGGATCTTCATGCGGTGTTCGCTGCTGCGGACCTGCTCGATCTCCGAGTGCAGGGAGTTCAACTGCATATTGGTAAGCTGACCGTATTGTTCAGCACGGTTTTTCAACTCATATTCCTGAAAATAGACGAACAGGAAAATGACATAGGAAATACACATGGCAAATGCGAGAAATTCCACGACCACCTTATTTCCGGAGTAGAGAAGCATGGAGAACTTTGTGGTAGAGTAATCAAACACATAATAGACAAATGGCATTGCCCCGAGGATATACAGCTCCCGGTCAGATTTTGCAAAAAGCAGTGCGGTAGTCTGGCACAGATACCGGCTTAAGAAAGCGAAAACGGCAACCGTCACGATAATCCTTACCAGATAATAAACCCAGTCCAATCCGCTCAGGGATAAGGCAAAAATACCTGCCCAGTTGCTGAACTGGCAGCACAGATAGGCGGTCATGATAGAGATTATGGAAGGCAGCCAGCGGAAACGGTAATAAAACACCAGCAGCAGAAAAAGCGGCAGATGCACGAAAATCGGATAGACGGCTTCCGTGAACAACGAACCGAATACCGTATTGCAGACCAGAAAGAAAAGTCCGGATACTGCTCCACCGCCAAGAAGAATGCAGACATTTTTCTTATTCTGTTTTACTCCGAGAAAAAAGGCGGACAGAAAAATGCCAAACAGCATTGTCGTTAAGTGGTGTGTATAAGTTAAAATCTGAAGCAGCATGTGGCAGTCCTCCTTGTTTCACAGTTATGATACATCCATTATAAAAAATTCGGAAAACCAAAGCAAGCCTGCATCTTACAATTCACGCCATATAGTTACAACTCACGCCGAAATCCGGGTTTTGGGTGAACGCTGTGATAAAATGAAAAAAATGGTAATGCAACATATTGTGAAAAAATAAACAAATGCAGGAGGAACACTTATGAAAACAAAAATATTGAGAAAGAAACTGGTCGTGTTTTTGCTTAGTTTCATGATGATTATCGGATTTATTCCGGTTACGTCATTAGCAGCGGACACAGAAACAGTAACAATTACAATTCCAACTACAATGCAGGTTCTGTCAGGTGATTTGACTGTCGCAAAAGGTCAAAGGATGAAAGTTATTCTGACAATAGATGAAGATTATCATGAAAATGGGGATTTTGTCAAAGAAATCAATAATAATTATCAGACATACGGGATTGGAATCAGTTCGGATGTATATTATCCGCCAACATTTACAATTTCAGGTTGGCCGAATTGTGATATTGATTTAACCGATATGGCAATTAAGAAGAAACCACAACCGATTATCCATACAGTGTCTGGCAAAGAACCAAGATCAGAAGGTGGAAAAGGATATATTGTAGCTATTGAAAATAATATGGAGTATCGTTTGAAAGGAACCGAAACATGGACAACTAGTAAGGGGGATGATACGAATCACTATAGCGAAGAGGTTGAAGCAGGGCAAACCTATGAAGTGCGTTATAAGACCAACTGGACACAGCTTCCTTCTGAAATAATGGAAGTATATGTGCCGAGATATGGTCAGACCGTAAGGGAGTATGGTTTTTTAAAGACAGAATCCTATCTGTATGATGGAACTGCACATACTTGTGAAGCAAATGAAGACTATACAATTGTTGCTGGTATTACTACAGCAATTGATGCAGGGACTTATGAGATATCTGTTATACCAGCAGGAGATAAAACATGGAGAGATGGAACTAAAGGTGCCAAAACACCAACGTGGGAAATTAAAAAAGCTAATCAGAATAAACCTTCTGCCTTATTTGCGATAAAACCGTCTTCACTTGGAGCAGCAGATGGTAAGATTGCAGGCGTAAGTGAAGCGATGGAATATTGTAAATCTGGAGACAGCACATGGAATTCCTGCACTGGCACTGAGATTACTGGACTTATAGCAGGAGACTACAATGTGAGATTGAAAGAGGATAAAAACCACAATGCGGGCAGTACCGTTGTGGTAACTGTTCCTGACGGCGATGCTCTAGTGCCAGATCCGACACCAGCTCCGGAAACTCCAACGATCATCGAAGGTGCAAACGGAACTTATACGCAGGGTGGACAGGATGGTATATCTTTCCGTTCCAATGATGCTTATAGCAATTTCCAAAAGGTATTAGTGGATGGCAATGAGGTTGCTCCTGAGAATTACACAACAAGAGAAGGAAGTATTATTGTAACATTGAAACAGGAGTACTTAAGTACATTATCGTCAGGAACACATACGATAAGCATTGTTTCAGCAGGAGGAACAGCTTTTACAAATTTTACAGTTCAGACAGCTTCCACACAAAATCCAACGCCAACACCATCGGAGCCGACACCTTCAACACCTTCTGCACCGGCAACAGAGGTAACGCCATCAACAACTGTCACACCAGCGACACAGGTGGCAGATGAGAGCGTACAGAGCAGCCAGACAACAGAAAATGCAGAAGTATCTTCTCCAAAAACAGCAGAAGATAACAGCGTAGGATGGTGTGTTGTACTTCTCGTTTTATCTTGTGGAGCATTAGCTTATATTGGAATCAGAAAGAGATTTGATGTTCATTCTGTTTTATAAAAATATCTGTGGGTGAATACAAACAGGGTCTAAAAATGCAAGGGAGAGTACACATGATAAGAAAAAAGAGAATGAGCAAAGGCATTGCAAAAATACTTTCTGGTTTACTTGTATTCGGAATGGTGGCAGGGCTTGTTCCGGCAGTACCGGGTGGAACAGTGCATGCGAAGGCTGCGGATGTAAGTGAGCCGGGTGTGGCAGTATATGCGACAAAAGAGCAGTTAATGACAGCGTTTATGCCGGATGAAAATGGAACGAATGCAAATGTTGGAAAACTTTTATTTGGTATAAATGCGTCTGATACAGCACAGGGCTGGTATATCTTAGGAAAAGACAAGGGCGTACAGGGAGATAATACTATTATTTTTGCAGCTAGCCCGATAGCAACAGGCAAATTTAATAATGAACAAAAAAATAAAGCGTACATGAAAGATTATGGAACGTATGCAGACGGTGATTCTGCAGAGGAATGTGCTGCCAACCATTATGGAGCGAGCAATTTAAGAGTTACTTTGCAGGGAATGGCGAGTAATAAAGACTATTTTTCAGATGCAGAGCAGACACTCATGCAGGCAACAACTGTTGCTACAACAGATACAAAGGCTAAGAAAGATTATACCACTACAGATAAATTATATGCGCTTGAAGGTGTTCGTGATGCTATCATACTAAAAGCGGGAAGTGACAACAGCGTGCAGCTACAAAGAAGTGTATATTGGAGTGAAGATGAATTCTGGCTGCGTTCTCCGCATGAATCTTCTTATTGGGGTTCGTATGATTATGCGGCAAATTGTACATCAACGGAGGAGCAGAAGGTTAAGGATGAGAATGTTGATGAGACAAAAGCAATCAGACCAGCCACCAATCTGAACTTGTCAAATGTCCTTTTTGCATCGGCAGTCAGTGTTAAGTCCGGAAAGATAGAAGAAGCAATGACGCTTCGTTTGGATGGCAAAAATAAGGGAATAGGTACTGCAACATATAATGCTTTAACAAAAGAAATCAAGGTCAACAGAGGAAATACGGCGGATACGGTAAATCTTATCGTTCAATATAAATCGGGTGGTCAAGAAACTCTCTATGGTTGTCCGATTGAAAGAAGCCAAGATGTGAAGTTGCCTTACGAAGATGTTGACTTATCTAAATGCAAAATCTGGCTTGAGACGACATCAGGTGGAATGATTTATGCAGTTGAGGCGACAGAAGAAAACGGCGGAACCACGGCTGAGGAACATACCGGTTCACATTTAATTGTTTTGCCGCAGGGAGCAACATGGACAGGCATAAATTCGTTAGATAACAATTTAAGCGCAGGTTATTACTATTTGACGGATAACGTTAATTTGACAGAGACTTGGATACCACAGAACAATGTAGTACTCTGTCTGAACGGTAAGAAGATTACAATGAATGCTAAACAGGATGTGATTTTTGTAATGCCTGGTAGAACGTTTACGCTTACAGATTGTCAGGAAATTGCCGGGGAAATTACTCATAATAAGGGAAAAACTGGCAGGGGCATAAATAATGAAGGGACTTTTATCATGTGTGGTGGCGTTATTTCAAATAATGATAACTCTTTAGGTACTGGTGGCGGCGTATATAATGAGGGCTGCTTTGAATTGTCGGGCAGTGCTGTAATTTCCGGCAATAATGCAGGGTATGAAGGTGGAGGTATTTATAATAAGGGCACATTAATAATGTCTGGCGGCACGATTGAGAAAAATCACAGTGGTCGTGGCAAAGGCGGTGGTATATACAGTAATGGTAATATAGTATTATCCGGTTCACCGAATATAGTTGGAAACACAGCACCCAATCTGTATCTTGTGTCTGAAAAACTTGTATCAGCATCGGGACTGGCTACAGGCGTAAAAATTCGCATAAATACAGAATCAGTTCCAACCGATACCACTCCGGTGATCATTACAAATGATAAAGTAACAGAAAATTACTTCATTTCGGAGAACAGTGCATATGAAACAGCTATTAATTCCGAAGGATATATTGTAATGAATTTAAAAGGTGCATCCCCAGCACCAAAACCAAATCCGGAACCGACACCGAATCCGGAGCCAGAACCAACGCCGACACCAACCCCAGAGCCAACCCCAACACCGGCTCCAAATCCGACACCGGAAGCAACAACCCCGACACCGGATCCGGCACCGGCGACATCAACACCGGCTGCATCAACTACAGCT
>OGKR01002375.1_pt1 | contig 10085 bp, 9 predicted proteins | sample 1572431 | NCBI WGS metagenome assembly OGKR01 (sample SAMEA2582079, study PRJEB24529) | metagenome | biome: Human gut stool | place: China | collected 2011 | reverse complement strand
AGAAGGCTCTGACCGAGGCTGACGGCAACTTCGAGAAGGCAATCGAGATCCTGCGCGAGCGTGGTCTGGCTACCGCCGCCAAGAAGGCAAGCCGCGTTGCTGCCGAGGGTATGGTCTACGCTGACTACTGCCCCGCTTGCAAGGTCGGTGTTGTCATCGAGGTCAACGCTGAGACCGACTTCGTTGCCAAGAACGACAAGTTCGTTGACTTCGTCAAGGAGGCCACCAAGGTCATCATGAAGCAGAACCCCGCTGATGTCGAGGCTCTGATGGCTTGCAAGACCGAGGCTGGCGAGACTGTTGACGAAGCTCTGAAGAACCTGATCCTGGTCATCAAGGAGAACATCAAGGTTCGCCGCTTCACCCGTTACGAGGGCGTCTGCTCTGCATATGTCCACGGTGGCGGCACCCACGGCATTCTGGTCAACTTCGAGACCACCAACGACATCGATGCTAAGGACGAGTTCGTTGCTTATGGCAAGGACATCGCCATGCAGGTCGCTGCTGCTAACCCCGGCTACGTTGACGAGGCTTCTGTCCCCGCCGAGGTCGTGGCTAAGGAGAAGGAGATCATGCTGGCTCAGATGGCTCAGGATCCCAAGACCGCTAACAAGCCTGAGGCTGTGAAGGAGAAGATGATCGAGGGCAAGATCAAGAAGTTCTTCAAGGAGAACTGCCTGGTCGATCAGGAGTTCGTCAAGGACAGCGACCTGTCTGTTGCTCAGTACACCGCTAAGGTCGCTAAGGACCTGGGCGGCGACATCAAGATCGTCAAGTTCACCCGCTTCCAGAAGGGCGAGGGCCTGGAGAAGCGCGCTGACGACTTCGCTGCTGAAGTCGCAAGCATGGTGAAGTAATTCAAGCTTCCAGGCTGAAAATGGGAGCCGCAGTGCCTGTCACAGGGTGCTGCGGCTCCTTTTTTGCGTTCCGGGGTTGTAAAACCTGACCGAAGATGTTATGATGGACCCATTCCAAACAGAAAGAAGTGCTGACCATGAAGATTGTCCCGTGTGCGTTCCAACTGCCCAACGGAGAAATGCTGACGGTGCGCAGTCTGTGCGCAGACGACGCCGAAGCGCTCAACGCATTCCGCCTTGCAACCTACCGCGAAACCCATTTTATGGCGCGTTATCCAGAGGATGGAGCGAGTCTGGAAGCAATGCAAAAGGGGCTGGCAGGCTCTGAAGCCAGCGCGCTGAATTGTGAGGTCGGTGCTTTTGCCGGAGAAAAGCTGGTGGGGGAGTTTGGTGTGGCACAGGTGCGGCCGCACATCAAGTATCGCCATCGTGCAGTCATGGGGATCTCTGTGTTGAAAGAAGCCTGGGGCTGTGGTCTGGGCAGCTTTCTGATGCAGTTGGCCGTGGCCCAGGCAAAAGCCAACGGCTTTGAACAGCTGGAGCTGGGTGTGTACAGCGATAATCCCCGCGCCATCCACCTTTATGAAAAGTTTGGCTTTGAACGCTGCGGCACCATGCCCCATGCCTTCAAGCTCAAGGATGGAACTTACCGCGACGAGATCATGATGGTGAAGATGCTATGAAAACAGAACGCATTACCCTGAAGGGCATCCCCGCGCTCCTCATCGGCGAGCCTTCCCACAAGGTGTATCTCTACGTCCACGGAAAAATGGGCAGCAAGGAGGAAGCTCTTGCATTTGCAGAGCAGGCCTGCCCGGCAGGTTATCAGGTGCTGGCCATCGATCTGCCCGAACATGGCGAGCGGAAGAACGGCCCCGAACGGCTCCTGCCATGGGTTGTTACCCCGGAGCTGCAATTTATGGATCAGTATGCAAGGGTGCACTGGCGGCAGGTCTCGCTGCGGGCCACGAGCATCGGTGCGTGGTTCTCCATGCTGGCGTTACAGGAGAAAGCACTGCGCCGCGCGCTCTTCGTTTCGCCCATCGTGGATATGGAAGACCTCATCGGCAGGATGATGCAGCAGGCCAACGTGACCGAAGAGCAGCTGAAGGCGGCAGGGGAGATCCCCACAACTTTCGGGGAGACGCTTTCGTGGCCGTATCTCTGCTGGGTGCGGGAGCATCCGCTCCGCTGGCGCACCCCCACGCAGGTGCTCTATGGCGAAGCCGACGAGCTGACTTCCTATGCTGTGCTCGACCGCTTCAAGCGCGCGACCGGGGCACAGCTGACCCTTCTGGCCGACGGGGAGCACTGGTTCCACACCGAGACGCAGCTGGCCGTGCTGCAGGCCTGGGAAGGTGCGCATCTATAAGCGCAGAAAAACAGAGATCCCCGCTGACGGGTTCGATGACGTCAGCGGGGATCTCTTTCTGTTTTTACGAACGAATCGTGAAAACCGCAGTTGTTTTTAGACCTTTGCTTCGCTGTTGTGCTCGGCGTTGGAGTAAGCCTTGAAGGAGTGGAAGACGATGTTCAGGCCCAGAACGATCAGCAGGACAGCCAGGATCAGCTGCAGGCCGTTGGCGATGAACACAGCGCCCCAGGTGGTCTCACCAGCAGGAATGCCCACCGAAGCGGCTGCGCTGATGGCCTTGACCATCGCGATCAGACGCTGGACCAGCGCGGTGAAGGTGACGCACAGCATGATGACCAGCGGGGGGAAGAGCATCTTGTTGTTGCGGCCGGTGACCTTCAGGAAGACGCACAGGGTGGCCAGAACCAGAGCGCTCAGCAGCTGGTTGGCGGAACCGAACAGCGGCCAGATGTTGGCGTAGCCGATCTTGGTCAGGATGAAGCCGAACACCAGCGTGATGAAGGTGGAGAAGTAGACGTTGCAGAACAGCTTGCGCCAGCCCTCTGCATGCTCCATGTCATCGACGCTGAACAGCTCCTGGAAGCTCATGCGGCCGATACGTGCAACGGCATCCAGGCTGGTCAGAGCCAGAGCAGAAACGCACATGGTCATGAAGACGGTAGCAGCGTAGGCGGGGATGCCGAACATCTCAAAGAAACCGGCAACGCCGCGGCTGAAGATCTGGAACGGGGTGCCTGCAGCGGGGGTGCCGTCCGCAGCGGCAGCAGCGCCTGCAACACACAGGGCCAGAACAGCCAGCAGGCTTTCGAGGATCATGGCACCATAGCCGACTTTCAGCATATCCTTTTCGTTCTCCACGGTCTTGGAAGAAGTGCCGGAAGAGACCAGGCTGTGGAAACCGGAAACGGCACCGCAGGCCACGGTGACGAACAGGATGGGGAACATGGTGCCCAGCTTCTCATTGGTGAAACCGGTGAAAACGGGCAGGTTCATGGTGGGGTGTGCGACCAGCAGGCCGACCACAGCACCTACGATCATGGCCACGAACATGAAGGTGGTCATGTGGTCACGGGGCTGCTTCAGCAGCCACATGGGCAGAACTGCGGCAAAGAAGATGTAGACGAAGGTGATATAGCTCCATGCAGCCTTGCCCAGAATGAGGGGCAGGTTCGCGCCGATGACGAAGGAAAGCACGATGAAAACGATGCTGATGAGGCTCTCTTTCCAGCCGGAGAAGTTGAACTTCTTCTGGATGAGGCCGAAGACGACAGCAAAGACCATGAACATGATGGAGACCATACCGGCAGCGCCGTTGGTCTGAGCAGTCTCCGCCAGAGCACCGTCGGCGCCGAAGGCGTTGAAGGTACCGGCGACCATGTCAGCAAACGCTGCAATGACGATGCCGCAGAACAGCCAGCAGAACAGCAGGAACAGCTTGCGGCCGGTCTTGCCGATGTACTTCTCGATCAGCATACCCATGCTCTTGCCGTCGTTCTTGACGGAAGCGTACAGAGCGCCGAAGTCGGTGACAGCGCCGAAGAAGATGCCGCCCAGCAGCACCCACAGCAGGACCGGCAGCCAGCCGAAAGCAGCAGCCTGGATGGCACCGGTGACAGGGCCTGCACCGGCGATGGAGCTGAACTGATGTGCAAACACGGTCCAGCCGTTGGTGGGGACATAGTCACGGCCATCCTCATGGACGACTGCGGGGGTCTTGGCGGTGGGGTCGATGCCCCACTTGTTGGCCAGCCAGCGGCCATACAGCGTATAAGCGCCGAACAGACACACGGCTGCGATCAAAACGATGACCAGCGTATTCATTTCTTTATACCTCTTTCCTTTCTTTCACACCGGCAACCGGCAATGTGCCAGACAGAGCGTCTGTACCCAAAAGCAGAGCAGGCGAAACGGCCCGGAGGGGTGAAAAAAGCCTCCGTCCTCATGAAAGACAGAGACACAAAGATGCATCCCATCTTCCTCGAAGACGAAGGCCAAACGGTGCATCTGCACCGGTCGTTCTCCGCGGTACCACTTCGTTTGCTGCTTTCGGGAGCAGCCGCTTGCGCGTACAGGCGTTCCTGCCGCCGATACGCCGCCCTGTAACGTGGGCTGAACGGCCATGCACTACTGCCGCAAGCGGGTTCGCACAGGCTGCTCGCAGGTGAGGGCTGATCGCACTGTGCTGCCGTCTTGCACCGGAATGGCGGCTCTCTGAGCGCAGGGAATGCGAAAAGTCATGTCCTGTTCATTGCATTTGCCGAATGATTGTGTATACTTTAGTCCTGATTTCATAACTTGTCAATATATTTTGGGCAAGTTAGGAGACTGTGCCATTTTTGCGGGGGAGAAACTAAGAAAATTTAGGCGATTTTTGTTCAGATGTGAGATGAATAAAACTGAATGCCTCCACAGGTGAAATCTGCTAACCCCCCGGAAAGAAAGACCGAACACTTGACTTTTACACTTTCAAGTGCTAAAGTAACAGAGTAATAGAAAGAACCGTGCCGCACCCCGCGGCACTTTGCCCTGAAGGAGGCAGCTATGGCGGACAAGAACCCCAGAAGAAACCCCACCACCGACGCACTGTTCGACGCGATCCTGAGTCTTGAGACGAGGGAGGAGTGCTACAACTTCTTCGAAGACCTCTGCACGGTCAAGGAGATCTCCGATATGGCCCAGCGTCTGGAAGCGGCCAAGCTCCTGCTCGGCGGCAGCACCTACGACCAGATCGTAAAGGCGGTGGAGATCAGCACCGCCACCATCAGCCGCATCAACCGCTGCATCCAGTACGGCTCCGGCGGCTACCGCGACACCATCGAGAAGGTACAGAAGACCGCAAAGCCGGAGTGACATCCGGGCGGCGAGGCACATAGGATGGACTGCGCCCGATCCCTATTATAGAAAGGAAGGTCCTTCTTATGGCTGATACCACCAACTGCACCCCCTGCGTTTCCTGCGGCTGCCCCGCGCTGCCGAGAGTTTCCCTCGACCAGGCCGTCATCGATCTGATGGAGAGCATCGCTCTGCAGGAGTCGGCCCTGAGCCACATCCTCTGCGCCGAGAGCCAGAAGATGAAAGCCGCCCTCAGCATGGAGGAGCTGGACCTGTGCAAGCTGCTGGAAGTCAACGACTCCGCCACCAACATGGTCCACGCCGTGGCGAACCTTGAGCTGGTGCTGAAAGAGAAGCTGGAATTCATCGCCAACAACCTCTACTACCCCTCGACGGGGAACTGCACCACCACCGAGAGCTGATGTCAAAATGCGACTGCCCGCCCGCAATGGGTGGGCAGTTTTTGCTTTCCGGGGCGGGGCTGCCTAAAAATATGTATAAAAGTCGGAAAAGTGTTTTGTTGGAATTGCTGAATATCGAAATCTGTGCTATACTATATAATGTTTATCCAAAGAGAAAGGGGAACCTGACCTTGCTGCACTACGATGCGATCCTGTTTGACGTGGACGGTACGCTCATCGATTCCGCCCCCGGCATTCTCAATACACTGGAAGAAGTTTTCAGCTCCATGGGCGTTGACGTCGCCCGGAGCGACCTTGGCCGCTACATCGGCCCGCCCCTCCGCAAGAGCTTCGGCGAGCATTTCTCCGACCCTGCAAAAATCGAGGAGGCCACGAAGCGCTACCGCGTGAGCTACGCCGCCAAGGGCTGCCACGAGGGCGATGTCTACCCCGGCGTGGTGGAGATGCTGGGCCGTCTCAAGGCTGCGGGCCTGACCCTCTGCACGGCCACCTGCAAGCCCACCGACGTTGTGAGGCCCATCCTCGAGGAGCAGGGCCTTGCGCCTTACTTCTCCTTCGTGGGCGGTGCGTCCATGGATGAGAGCCGCGACAACAAGACCGATGTCATCCGTCACGTCCTCGCCCAGCCCGTCATGCAGGGCAAGCGGGTGCTGATGGTGGGCGACCGCCGGGACGATATGCAGGGCGCTGTGAACTGCGGCCTGGACGCCGCCGCTGTGCTCTACGGCTATGGCGGCAGGGAAGAGGTCGCCCCCTTTGCGCCGGTCTTCATGGCCGCTGACTGCAAAGAGCTGACGGACTGGGCTCTCCGCCCGGTGGACGAGCCTTTCCATTCCTGAAACGAGAGGGACTGAATCTATGAGTCAAAAAAGACAACAACAAAACGAAACCATGACTCCCATGCAGCATCGGGCCGTTCTGGTCTGCATCCTCTGCGTGCTGGCGGTGCTGCTGACCTTCGGCATCACCACCACCCTCCTCAAAAAGGAGGAGCCTGCCCCCTCCGTCTCGGAGCCTGCAGAGGGACCCGCTGCCCCCGGCGAAGACCTGTCGGGCCACTACCAGATCGACAACGCCTCCACCGCTCTGCTGACGGAGACCGCCGACGCCGGCACGGACTATCTGAACGACACCCTTTTTCTGGGCGACTCCAACACCGTCCGCCTCTACAACAACGGCCTCATCTCCCTGCAGCAGTTCTGCGCCAAAGAGGGCATCGGCACCCAGGTAGCACTCAGCGAGGGCATCGTTACCTTTAAGAAGGATTCCAACCACTACACCATCCCTCAGGCGGTGGCCATGATGAAGCCCCGCCGTGTGGTCATGACCTTCGGCACCAACGACACCGGGATGGAAGTCCCGGACTTCATCGCCCACTACACGGCCCTCATCCAGGCCATCCAGCAGAGCTACCCCTACACCGACATCATCGTCAACACGGTGCCGCCGGTCCCGGCTGACCACTCCAACTACCCCCACATGGATCAGGCCAAGATCGACGACTTCAACATGGCCCTTCTGGATCTCTGCGAGCAGCTGGGCGTCCGCTTCCTCAACTCTGCCGAGGCCCTCAAGGGCAGCGACGGCTACGGCATCGCGGACTACTACACCAGCGGCGACATCCACCTCAAGAGCGCCGGCCTCAAGGCAGTGCTGAACTATCTCCGCACCCACGCCCTGCAGACCGAGGACCGCCGCCCCGACACCAACAACATCCCCACCCGCACCATGGAGTATGTCTCCAACCCCAGCTCCGCCGTGGCCGCTCCCAGCTCGGAGGCTGTCAGCTCCAGCGAGAGTCAGGCCGAGAGCGCCAGCAGCTCGGAGAGCTCTTCCAGCGAGAGCACCAGCGAGAACAAAAAGTTCGAGGCCCGCTACCGTGTGGACAAGAACGGCGGCGGCACCCTGAGCGTCGGCAATGACACCGGCAACAGCTCTGTGACCTACACCGTCACCGACCCCGATAAATCCATCACCGTGACCGCTGTCCCGGCGGAGGGCCACGTCTTCGTCAAGTGGAGCGACGGCCTCACCAGCAAGACCCGCACCGACACCGACTTCAAGCAGAATCTGGATGTCACGGCAGTCTTCGGCACGGCCTCCGTCCACATCACCAGTGAGGGCAAGGGCGCTGTGGGCAGCTCCTACACCTTCAAGGCGACTTTGAGTGGCAAGTACGCCAAGACCGAGAACCTGCGCTGGTACGCCAACGGTCAGGAGGTCACGCAGGCCGCCGGAAAGTCCAGCATCACCGTGGTGGTAGACAGCTCCATGGCCAACGCTTCTTATAAGATCCACGCCGTCGTCACCTACAACGACTGCAAGGTGAGCAGCAACACCCTGACCATCACCATCGGCAGCGGTGTGACCAGCGAGTCCGGCTCCACCAGCAGCTCGTCCTCGTCCCATGCCGGTTCTTCCGGCAGTACATCCTCTTCGTCTTCCTCTGCAAGTTCGGGCAGCTCTTCCCACAGCACCAGCAGTTCGTCGCCGGCATCGTCCGGTACGGCGTCCGGCAGCTCCAAGGCAGAGTCGGAGTCCGAAAGCAAGGCCGAGTCTAACGCAGAATCCAAGACTGAGAGCAAAGCGGAGCCCAAGGCCGAAACCAAGTCGGAAGCCTCCGCCGGCAAGGAAGCCGAAAGCAAGGCAGAATGACGCCCCGCACCTTCCTCTGCGCAGCCGCATAGGCTGAGCCGAGAGGAGGCGAGCGGATGTTCCGTGAAGAAATGCAAGTCCTCGGCCTGCCCGGCGCAGAAGATGTGACCGACGGCAGCGTGGACTACTACGACATGGATTGGGAAAACGTCGAGAACGGCGTGACGGAGGAGCAGATGGCAAAGTGCATCGCAAAAGAGTGCGCCTGCACGCCACACTACAAGTGCAGCGGGAACCTGCCGGACCAGTCCGACGACGAAGCCTATGAAATGACGTTGGAATGATAAAAAATACGAGAAGCCAGCTCTGCCGGGCGGGGCTGGCTTCTCGCTGTTCTTAAACCGCAGACCGCAGCCGCGCCCGCTCAAGGCGGCAGGCGGCTCGAAACATGAGAGAGAAGGGAAAGAAACATGGCAAAATATTATTGCATCCTGTTCGATGCAGACAATACGCTCCTGGACTTTGACGCCGCCGAGAACAAGGCGCTGGCGGAGACGCTGGTGGAATACGGCATCGAGCCGGACGCCGGGACGGTGCAGACCTACCGGGACATCAACTCGGAGCTCTGGCGTCAGCTGGAAAAGGGCCAGATACGCCGCGACAAGCTGATGGGGGAGCGCTTCACCCGCTTCCTCAAGGCCATCAACGCAGCCGGTGACGGCGTGGAGATGAACCGCTGCTACCTCGACCACCTCTCCTCCCACCCCGACCTGATGACCCCCAATGTGCTGGACGTCCTCGGGGAGCTTTCCGAGGTGGCGACGCTGGCCGTCGTGACCAACGGCTTCGAGAAGGTGCAGAGCCGCCGGGTGGCAGAATCCGGCATCGGGGCCTACCTCGAGGACGTCTTAGTCTCCGAGAAGCTGGACAGCGAGAAGCCCAGCCGCCGCATCTTCGACTCCGCCCTCCGCGCTCTGGGCGTGGAGAACCGGGAGCACGTCCTGGTGGTGGGCGACAGCCTCACCAGCGACATTCAGGGCGGCGTGAACGCGGGCCTCGACACCTGCTGGTTCAACCCCGGCCACGCCGAGAACCCGGGCAAGGTGAGCCCCACCTACGAGATCGCCTCGCTGGAAGAGCTCTACCCGCTGGTGATGGAGCCGGAAGAGCTGGCGAACCTCGGCCTCAAGCACCGCCGTCATCAGCTGTAACGGCGGGAATGTCCCCATCCACCCTACTGGAAAAGAACACGGAAGAACGATATGCTGATTCATTTGGAAAAACTCGGAAAGAGCTTTGGCGAGAAAGTCGTCCTGCACGACGTGAGCGCCAGTGTGGAAAAAGAAGACCGCATCGGCATCGTGGGCCAGAACGGCGCAGGCAAGACGACCCTGCTCAAGATCCTGACCGGCGTCTACACCGACTATGACGGCGAGTTCAGCGTGACCCACGGCGTGACGCTGGGCTATCTGGAGCAGAACGCAAAGCTCGATGTCACGCTGGATATTTACGGGGAGATGCGCTCTTCCTTCGCCCCTGTGCTGGACGCCATGGCCCGGATGCAGATCCTGGAAAAGAAGATGGCGGCCTCTCCCGACGACGCCGCCCTTCTCGAAAAGCACGACGAACTGCAGAACATCATCGACGCCGCCGACGGCTACAACATGGACGTCAACATCAAGAAGGTGCTGTCCGGCATGGGCTTTGCGCAGGATACCTGGAGCAAGAACGTGGGCGTCCTCTCCGGCGGTGAGCTGACCCGTCTCCGTCTGGCCAAGCTCCTCCTCGAGAAGCCGGACGTCCTCATTCTGGACGAGCCCACGAACCATCTGGACTTCGCCACCATGGAGTGGCTGGAAAACTACCTCAAGGGCTACTCCGGTGCCGTTCTGGTGGTCAGCCACGACCGCTATTTCCTCGACAACGTCTGTACCAAGATCTGGGAAGTCTCCTTCCAGACCATGACCACCTACAAGGGCAACTTCTCGGCCTATCTGCCCCAGA
>OGKR01002367.1_pt1 | contig 10127 bp, 4 predicted proteins | sample 1572431 | NCBI WGS metagenome assembly OGKR01 (sample SAMEA2582079, study PRJEB24529) | metagenome | biome: Human gut stool | place: China | collected 2011 | reverse complement strand
CGAGGAAGAAAAGCAAAGGCCATCTTCCATCGAAAACCGGCAACGGCTGGGCGTTTCGCTCTATGGCAACGGCTGGCCCGGTGCTAAGGTACGATGGTGTACGGGTCAGCTTAAAACCCATCTTATCAGCAAGGAGGTCAATCGGCTCAAGGGCGAGTATCAGGCTCTCCACTATGTCGGTATCGCGGCAGATGAGCCGAAACGGATCAAGAACGAGCAGTATCCGTTGGTGGACTGGGGTATCACCGAAGCAGAGGCTTTGAAAATATGTTACGACCGTGGTTATGATTGGAGTGGACTATATGAGATCTACCACCGCTGTTCCTGCTGGTGCTGCCCCCTCCAGCGAATCAACGAATTGCGAAAGCTGCGGCATCACCACCCTGAATTATGGAAAAGGCTCCGCGATATGGATCAGCGGGCCATCGCCCAATTCGGGCATAACCCTTTGGGGCAATTCAAACAGAATTGGACAGTAGAACGATTGGAACAGAGATTTGCGGCAGAAGATGCTCAAATCTCTGTTTTTCTATCTTCTGGAAAGGACGGCACTATGACAGAAAAGCAAAAGCAGGAGTGCAGCGAGTTGGAAACCATGCTGCAAGGCACACCGAAGCAAAATGTTCTGATCTCCTTTGATGGCAAACCGCCGAAAACGCTGGAGGAATTGGAAAAAGAACAGCAGCGACGAAAAAAGAAACACAAAGATCGAGGTGAAGCACGGTGACAAACTATCAGAAGCGAAAAGAAAAGAATGATGAATACCGCAGCAAAATCATGCGCTTCACCTTTCAGCTTTCCCTCGGTGACAGCGAGGTACGGGAATGGTTTGAACAACAGCCAGAAAAGGGTGCATACCTCAAAGACCTTATCTTACGGGATAAAGCGGAGCGGCTTGGGTACAGGGAGCAGAAAAGTGCAAAACCCGACAAAGCCGGTGACTACGAGATCATACAGTCCATTCGTATGGGTGGGCGCGTTCTGCTTATGGGGTTCAATCCAAAGGACGAAACCTATATGACCTGCTATCAGCAGTACAATTTTCTCGGAGAAAAGATGTATCCCGAAGCACTTGCCTGTAAGAGTTATCTGGAAATTGCAGAAACCTTTTTGAATCGCTTGCAGGCACAGGTCGAAAAAGTCAAAGCATTCCGTGCGGCCCGAAATGTCCCCTATGCCGTTTTAGGTGCGGAGGCTTGCCTTCCCCAATCAGAGGAATCCTTTCAAGGCAAACTGATCGTTGTCCGCTCCAGCAGTCTTGCCCCGGAATACCGCACCGCAGACTGCCAACTCGGTTTTGCAATAAGCGGCTTCGGCTGTACGCCCGGTTCCCGTGGATGTGCGGTTTTCTTTCAGGAGCTGTATTCCGGTGAGCGTTGCCGTTGGGACGCTTCCGACATCCTTGGCGTAGCCAATCCAGAAAAGATACCGGATTGGGCGAAAGAAAAGCTGAGAGAATATGAAAAAAAGCGTACTGAGCCGAAAAAAGATAGAGGTGAAGCCAGATGACAGACCGAGAACCCGTAAATATCATGGGCGTTATCGCCTTTCCGAACCCGGATAAGGACCAGCGCGTGATCCGCTTCATCGACAGCGAATACCACACACTCTTTACCATCAAGGACGGGGAAAGCATCGTCATTACCCGCTTTGACGGTGAAAAGATGGTTTTGCCCTGTAAGTACATTGACGATTGCCATGTCTGCGTCGGCAACTCCGTCTATCATATTTGCGAGTTTGCAGAAATGCAGGAACGCAGCGGCAATACCTATGTTCCCAGAACACCGAAAATCAGCGCCGAGATCGGCACCTATGAAATCTACCAAATCCCTGCAATCGCTGATGTAGACTACTGTTTCCGGCCTTATGCAGAGGCAAAGGGAAAACTTCGGAGTGCTGATTATCAGCGTTCTTACGCCGGTATGTACGCAAAGGGAAATTCGCTGGAGGATCTGTGGGCAAAGCACAATAGGGATTCCCGCCCCTTCGCCCATCGGATGCGTTCCATGTCCGTAAGCGACATCGTGGTACTGACGCAGGGGGGAAGGAAAACTGCCTACTATGCAGATACCATCGGCTTCAAGAAGGCCCCGGAGTTTTTGGCACAACAGAGAGCGCAAAAGAAACACAAAGAACGAGGTGAAGCCAGATGAACTATGACGCGCAGAAGGTGACCTATCAGGAGGTCACGATTTTTGACCGACCGGCATTGTTTACGGAATGCCGCATTGACCGAGCCACCGTACCGGAGGGCGTATATCGCTACGAGCTGCGCCATGGCGATGCAGATTGGGGTGAGCCGATAGAACTATCGCGGAGTCTCATGGTCAACTTCTATGGCACCGTCCTCACCCGTGAGCCGTTCCAGCTTCCCATTGATGGGTGGATTCCGCTGGAGAGCGGCAGCCTTTCCTTTCAAGATGGCGGATGCCGTACCCTTGCGGAATTTCAGGAGAAATATCCCGCCAGCGAGAAAGATGTCATTGACTTTTACAGCGTCAATGAGCCTGCGCTGCACGCTCTCTATTTCTCCCGCAGTGAGGAGCAGGACAAGTCTGCGGGCTGTGTGGGACACCTGCGTGGTGATTTTGGCAGCGGCAAGCAGTTTTATACAACATGGTGGCCCCACCAGGCAGACAGGCTGAACACACCGGAGTTTAAGGCCGACATTGACCGTACCGTAAACTGGCTGCGGGAGCAGCCGGGCTCCCCGCTGCGGGACTTTGACAGCATGAAACGCTACTGCAACCGGTATGAGCAGATCTGCGCCATCAAGGGTGCGTTGCTTCCCTCTTGCGGATTCATGGCGAAAACACAGCGGTATGTGTATATGCTCCGCTGTACGCCAGTTAAAGGTGATTACCAGTTTTATATTTATTGCTATCAGCGGAAGCCATTTGAAAAGGCCCAAAAAGAACAGCAAAAGAATGACCGGCTTGCAGTAAAAAAGCGGGCGGAGCCGGAGAGATAGGAGGTGCGAGCCTTGCCAACCAAATTTCAGCTTATCACAGAGCTGTATGACCAGACTGTGCAGAGCGTTACCGGCAGCTATCAAAGCTGGACGGGCTTTCTCCGCGCGGCCTGCTATAACTACAAATGTCCCTTTGATGATCAAATTCTGATCTACGCCCAGCGCCCGGACGCCACGGCGGTCCTTGAGATGGAACGATGGAACCGTCAGTTTGGCCGCTGGGTCAACCGTGGAGCCAAGAGCATCGCCGTATTTGGCGATGACGGGCAAAACTGCTTGAAGCTCTATTTTGATGTTTCCGACACCCATGCGTCCCGTTTTGCCCGTCCGCTGCCCATCTGGACGATGCACCCGGCCTTTGAGCCGGAGGTCATTGAAACGCTGGAGGCCACCTTTGGCAACCTGTCCGAAAAAGAAAATCTGGCGGACGCCGTGCGTTCCGCCTGCCACAATGCCGTGGCGGACAACATCATGGACTACCTGCAAGACCTGCGGGAGTGCCGGGAGGACAGCCTGCTGGAGGAGCTGGATGACCTTAATCTGGAGGTGTTCTACCGGGATGCGCTGGAGGTCAGCGTGGCCTATATGCTGATGACACGGCTGGGCCTGCGGGCAGACGATTATTTTTCTCCCGATGAGTTTGCCCACGTTTATGAATTCAACACACCGCCCACCATCAATGCCTTGGGCATCGCCACCAGCGACATCGCGGAGATGGGGCTGCGGGAGATCAGCCGAACGGTCATGCAGGCCCAGCGGGATCAGTTTTTTGCAAACCGTGAAAAAAGCAGATATGATAACAGCATAGGACACGAAACAACAGGACACGAAAGGAGTGAACATCATGGAAGTGACCTATCGGATGCAGAACGGCTATCAGGTGCCGAACCTGCTGATGCCGCAGACACCGAAGGCGCATCTGGGCAAGTACGCGGAGCTGCGTCGGCAGTACCTGATGAAGCACCGCAGGGTGCTTTACACCAACCTGAAAACCAGCGGCAAGCTGACGGAGCATCTGGCGGAGATCGAGCAGACCGCGCAGAAGATGGTGGAGCAGACCGTGGTGCGGATGGCGCAGGCCGAGGGCGTGACGGAGGAGCTGAAAGCGACCGATCCCATGCGCTGGACGGGCCTGATGAACAATCTCCGGCACAGCGCGGAGGAGCTGGTGCTCAGCGATCTGATCTACGCCTGACAACCGAAGAACCCACAGAGGCAGGAAGTGATGAACTTCCTGCCTCTGCTGTTATAGATGCGGCACAACCAACCATAAAAGAACTGTTCGAGCAGTACAAGCAAACGGTTGCTGCTGCATTGGTAAAAGACACAGCATTTGTCAATGCCTGCCGCAATTCAGATCGTGAAAATGCCATTATGGAAGGGGCAGACGCAATCCGGCGCATTGTCAACGAAAGCGGCGATTTGCAGCTTGCAAAGCTCTACTTTGATATGCCAGCCTTCCATAACCGGCTGCATCAGGAGCTTTTAGAGGAAACTTATCCGAAGCTGGTAAACGCAGCAGACCATAGCCCGTTCAAGCCCTATCAGGTTGCAGCCTATCACCATATTGAAAACGGCTTTGACGATAAGCTGGACTATCAAACGCTGGAGGAAGCAGAAGCAGCAGCGCAGGGCTATGTTGCCGGTACGATGGAAGAAGATGGTTTTGCCTATGACGGCGCTGCCGTCTATGACGCCGAAACACGCCAATGCCTCCGTGTCTACGGTGATTACCCGGACGAAAAAGCACAGGAGCAGGCTGCGTCCTTTGCACAGGAACATGATGCCGTGCGGCAAAATACCGCAGAGCTGCCCGCCTTTCTGGATATGCACCTCATCGAAGCAAATCTGCTGGACGACGGCGGGCGCAAACACAAGCGGCAGGAGATCTTTGAATACTTTCAGGCGCACAAGAATCTTGCAGAACGGACGGAATTTCTCAAAAACAGCTACAACGATATATGGGTGGAAGTCCTGACCGACGGTGTTCGGACAGGCTACCATGCCGAGAAAGACGGACTTTTGATGTGGGAGGGCAGTTACCTCTCCCGCACTTCGGAGTCTGTTTTTTCATGGTCAGTCATCACCGAAATGACCGAGGGCCTGATCGAGCGCGGCGAGTACAAAATTAAGCTGGGCCTGCAAAATGCCCCAATCGTCGCGGAGCAGCTTGCCCTATTCGACATGGGCGGCAACGCCCCGGTGTACGAGGCTCCGGCAGACGCGCCATCCGGCATTCTGGCCCCGGCGCGCACGGTGCCGCAGGAGGTCATTGATCTGGCGCTCTGCACGGGCGGAAACGAACCCAACAGCGCGGAGCGCATCGCCGTATTTTATATGCGGGAGCGGCCAGAGCAGGAAAATATCTCATTTCTGCGCCGGGAGTTCGGTAGGGCGAACGGGCGCGGCATTGAATACGAAGGCCGCAAGTATGCTGTGTGGTTTCTGGAGGACGGCATCCACCTCGCCCAAGGCGACAGCGTCCGCACCGGGTACAGCAAAACAGTGGTCACATGGGAACAGGCATCGGCACGGATTCTGGAGCTGCTGGAGGCGGGGACTTATCTCTCCGCGTCCGAGCTGGCGCAGGCCCCGGACAAAGTGCTGCACGAAGCGATGGACGCGCTTTTGATGACAGCCCGCGATCTGAACGAAGAAGGCCGCGCGCAGGGCCTTTTCCCACAGACATTGGCGATTCACGACCAGCACAAGGGCTACCCGGAATTGGACGAGGATATGGTGGCGTTCGCTAAGACAGAGGGTGGGCTGCAAACACTGGCACAGGAATATCATGCCTTCCTTGATGCCTACGCCGCGGCCCCGGACATCATGCGTTTCCGTGTCAGTGGCTATAACACCCACCGCATCGGTGTTGTGCTGGACGACCTACCCTACCCGGAGCGCTACTTTACTGCCCAGCCTAATTTCCTGCGTCAGTGCAAAATGTTCATCACACAAGACGAGATCGACGGTTTTTTCCTCTGTGACCATCTGGATAGCCGACTGGCCGTATATTCTCACTTCTGCTATCCCCACACGCCGGAGGAGCATCAGAAATTTATCAAGGGCAGCTTTGGTGAGTACAGCGGCGGTGGCCGTGCCGGATACCAGCACACGAAAACATCAAAAGGGCTGGAGTATGAGCGCGACTATAATTTCAAGAAATATGATACCGTCCATCTGACCATCCCCAATGTGGTCAAGGAGTATGAGCACCTGATCGCGCAGAAACGATTCCCCGGCGAGGATGCCATCGCAAAGATCCCAGAGTATGAGCGGAGACAGGTGGCGCGGGCCATTTACTCCAGTCTGTACAATGCACCGGACAATGTGCCGCGTCCCTATTACATGGGTATGGATTATTATCAGGCAGTACCGCTGATTGAAGAAGAATTGCAGGATAGGTCCACTGCAATGTGGCTCATGGACGCATTGAATGCCCGGTTGGGTGAAATGCAAAAAGATGACCGCCACTATGAATTTGTCCATGAAACTCATTTTCAACTTTATGCCTATGTAAACGGTGAGTTCAGCCTGTTCAACCACCGGCATGATGCACCTCAGCAGGAACGCAGCTTTGTGGAGCAGGTCGCAGAGGATGCAGCACGGCTTGCCGCAGAGCAGCCGCCCGCCTATGAGCGGTTCAGCGTGATCGAAACGGACGACGGCTACGCCGTCTGGGACGATATTCGGGACGAAATTTATGTTGACAGCGAGGGCGTCCGTGAGACCTTCCCCAGCGAGTGGCAGGCTGAGGATTATCTGGAGCAGGTCAGAAAGGCAGTCAACGAAAAGGAAGCGGCGGAATGGCTCTATGTGGAGCAGTCCAGGAACACCGCAGCGAAGCCGGAGCAGCCGCAGTCCGAACCTGTTTCAACTGCCGATCCCGTTATCGTTGGCACACGCCTGACCATAGATGGACGGCAGTTTGAAGTGGACAGCGTAGACGATCATACACAAAATGTATCGCTGCGGGATCTGACCTTTGAAGGCGGGACGGGATTTCCCATCTTCCGAAAGGAATCCATCGACTATGTCCGCGCTCACATGGAGCAGCCGGACATGGTGCGGGAAATCGCGGCACCGCAGACGGACGAGCCGCCTGCGGCGCTCACCCCGCCGAAAAAGAAAAAGCAAAACGCGCTTGCCTATCCGCTGAACGCGGATGGCCGGAACTACCGCATCACCGATGACCACATCGGAGAGGGTGCGCCGCTGGAGCGTTTTCAGCACAATCTGGACGCGATCCGTACCCTGAAAACCGTGGAGGCGGAGAATCGCGCCGCCACAGCGGAGGAACAGGCGGTGCTGGCACAGTATGTGGGCTGGGGCGGTCTTGCCGAGTTTTTCGATGAAAAAAACGCCCGGTACGCTGAGCTGAAAGACCTGCTGACGGACGCCGAATACGCCGCCGCCCGCGAATCCACGCTCACGGCGTTCTACACGCCGCCTGTGGTCATCCGCGGCATCTATGCCGCCCTGGGGCAGATGGGCTTCACGCAGGGCAACATTCTGGAGCCAGCCTGCGGTATCGGCAATTTTCTCGGTATGCTGCCGGAAAGCATGAGCGGCAGCAAGCTCTACGGCGTGGAACTGGATGACCTCTCCGGGCGCATCGCCCGCCAGCTTTATCAGCGCAGCAGTATCGTGGTGCAGGGCTATGAAAAAACCGCTTTCCCGGATAACTTTTTTGATGTTGCCATCGGCAATGTCCCCTTCGGACAGTTCCATGTACCGGACAAACGCTATGACCGGCTGAATTTCCCCATCCACGAGTATTTCATCGCCAAGGCGCTGGATCAGGTCAGACCGGGCGGCGTTATCGCCGTTGTGACCTCCAGCTACACCATGGACAAGCGCACCGCCAGCGCACGAAAATACATCGCGCAGCGAGCGGAACTGCTGGGGGCGATTCGGCTACCCAACAATGCGTTCAAGGCCGCGGCGGGCACCGAGGTGGTTTCAGACATTCTGTTCCTCCAAAAGCGGGAACGAATGGTGGATATAGAACCTGAATGGGTACACCTTGCCACTAACGAGGACGGCATCCAGATGAACAGCTACTTCATCGACCACCCGGATATGATCTTGGGTGAGATGAAGATGGTGTCCGGGCCGTTCGGCCCCACGCCTACCTGCGAGCCGTACCCGGAGCAGCCGTTGGAAGCACTGCTGGCGGAGGCCGTTCAGAATGTCCACGGCGAGATCACCGCTTATGACCGGGAGGAAGAACTGGAGGGTGAGGATCATTCCATCGAAGCCGATCCTGCCGTCCGCAACTTCTCCTATACACTGGTGAACGGGCAAATCTACTACCGTGAAAACAGCCGTATGAACCCGGTGGAGGTATCCAAGACGGCAGAGAGCAGAATCCGCGGCATGATCGAGCTGCGGGACTGTGTGCGGACACTGCTGGAGTATCAGACCGAGGACTATCCTGATGAAGAAATCAAGGCGCAGCAAGCAAAGCTGAATACCCTCTACGATGCCTTCACCCGGAAATATGGACTCATCAATTCCCGCGGCAACGCCATCGCGTTTGATCAGGACAGTTCTTACTTCCTGCTGTGTTCACTGGAAATTCTGGACGAGGACCGGAACCTGAAACGCAAGGCGGACCTGTTCACCAAGCGCACCATCCGCAGCCACAAACCCGCCGAAAAGGTAGATACAGCGGTGGAGGCACTGGCGCTGTCCATTGGCGAAAAGGCCTATGTGGATATGGACTATATGGGCAGGCTCACCGGCAAGGACGAGGAAACGCTGTTTGCCGAGCTGACCGGCGTGGTGTTTCTCAACCCTGACTACGCCGAGGGCGTAAATGAAAAGTACCTGCCCGCGGACGAATACCTTTCCGGCAATGTGCGTCAGAAATTGGCGGTTGCTCAAGGCAAGGCAGAACAGGACCCGCAGTATCAGATCAACACTGATGCGCTCGCGCGGGTGCAGCCCACTGACCTCACCGCCAGCGAGATCTCCGTCCGACTGGGCGCTACCTGGCTGGACACGGACTATGTGCGCCAGTTTATCTTTGAAACGCTGGGAACACCACGCAGCGTGCAATGGGGCATGAAGGTCCACTATTCTAAAATCACCGGCGAGTGGCGTATCGAGGGCAAGAGCAAGGATCGCGGCAATGTCAAGGCCATCAGCACCTACGGCACCAAGCGCATCAACGCCTATGAGATCATCGAAACGACACTTAACCTGAAGGATGTCCGCATTTTTGATTACCAATACGATGAGGAAGGGCGCAGAATTGCCGTTCTGAACAAGAAAGAGACGGCCATCGCCCAGAGTAAGCAGGAACTCATTAAAGACGCTTTTGCTGAGTGGATCTGGAAAGACCCGGACCGGCGCGAGGCTATCTGCAAGACCTATAATATTCTGTTCAACAGCAACCGTCCCCGTGAGTATGATGGCAGTCACATCAGCTTTTCAGGTATGAACCCGGAGATCACACTCCGCAAGCACCAGGTCAACGCCATCGCCCACATTCTCTACGGTGGAAATACGCTGTTGGCACACGTTGTCGGTGCCGGCAAGACATTTGAAATGGTCGCGGCGGCGATGGAGTCAAAGCGGCTGGGCCTGTGCCAGAAGTCCCTCTTTGTGGTGCCCAACCACCTGACAGAGCAGTGGGCCACTGAGTTTTTGCAGCTCTATCCGGCAGCGAACATCCTTGTCGCCACCCGCAAGGATTTTGAAACCAAAAACCGCAAGAAATTCTGTGGGCGCATCGCTACCGGCGACTACGATGCCGTTATTATCGGGCATTCGCAGTTTGAGAAGATCCCCATGAGCGTAGAGCGCCAGCGGGCCATTCTGGAACAGCAGATCGACGAAATTATGATGGGGATTTCCGATGCCAAGCGAGAAAAAGCGGAGAATTTCACGATCAAACAGATGGAGAAAACCAAGAAGGGCCTGCAAGCCAAGATCGACAAGCTGAACGACCAGAGCCGCAAGGACGATGTGGTCACCTTTGAGGAATTGGGCATTGACCGTATTTTCATTGACGAATCGCATTATTTTAAGAACCGTGCGAAACGTTGTGCATAAGTCGTAGCAGACAGCTATGACGAAAAGCACCATGCGATAGCACTTGATATATCAAGAAAATATCGTAGAGAACTCAAATCTCAAATTCAGAGGC
>OGKR01002350.1_pt1 | contig 10230 bp, 12 predicted proteins | sample 1572431 | NCBI WGS metagenome assembly OGKR01 (sample SAMEA2582079, study PRJEB24529) | metagenome | biome: Human gut stool | place: China | collected 2011 | reverse complement strand
CAAGACCGCAATTTCACCGGAACGGTGTATAATTGCGCCCTTTATTCTAAAGGGTTTTGGACGTTGCTGCGTTCGTGAACGTCATGCACCATCTTTGCAAGTGCCAGCACGACTTCCGGTTGACGGAACGAGATCTTCAGCAGTTCCATCACCTGATCATCGGTCAGTTCTCCCGGACAGACCAGAAAGCTTTCCAGCATTCCGGCACGGGTGCAAAGACGATGCACACGCTCTCTCCGATTCAGTTCCGACATCTGGCGTTCAAGGATTTTCTCCCGGTGCTGGCAAGAGCGCAGCTTTTGCTCTGCTTTGTCTTTTTCGTTGCGGAGGTAGGCAAGATTGGTTTTCGGTTGGGTCATGGCATCACGCTCCTTTTGTTTTTGACGCATATTGGCTTCTTTTTCTTCTTTGTGGGCCGCCAAATGGCAATATTTTTGTAATATTATAAAAATATTGCCAAAATATTATTGACTTTATAGTTCTATGGGCCTATACTTGGTGATAGAAGGAGGGCATTCTTATGAAGAGCAAAGCGGAAGAAAGCAAGCACGAAAAGTTTGTTCGTCTTGCAGAAGCAAGAACCAACAAGATAATCGACACCCTTCAACTGCTTGGGAATTGTGCTAACACATCCTTCTATGAATACACTCAAGATGATGTAGATCAAATTTTTCAAGCGATTGAGATTGAAGTAAGAGAAGCGAAACGAAAATTCAACAAAACGGATGCTGAAAAGTCGCCTCGTTTCACTTTAAGATAAGGAGGGGCATGATGTTTAATTTGTCTCCAAAATGGAATTTCCCATCTAACAACCACAGCCAAATCATTGGCATTGCGGATTCCGGTGTTGAGATGTTCAAGGGAACGCCTATCAAATCTCTTGCTCGTGAAATTTGCCAAAATTCGTTGGATGCTCGGCTCGACAATGTTCATCCAGCTAGACTCGAATTCGAAACATTCACAATCAATCCGAAGACTATTCCGGATTCTTCTAATTTGGAAGATGCCTTTGAACGATCTCGTGACTTCTGGAAAATTCAGGATTCCACGCAAGCGAGAAATTTTTTCAAACGTGCCTTAAAAGACATGAATGCCAACACCATCAAATGCCTTCGAATCAGCGATTTTAACACCTCTGGTTTGACAGGTTCACGTGATGAATATAATTCACCATGGTGTAATTTGACAAAATCTTCTGGTGCTTCTAATAAGTCCGGTAGTAATGGCGGCTCGTTTGGTATTGGAAAATTCGCACCATTTGCCTGCTCAAGTCTTCGTACAGTTTTTTATAGCACCTATGACGTAGATAATATCTCCGCCTCTCAAGGCGTTGCAAGACTGACCACTTTTAAAAATAAAAAGAAAGAAACAACTCAGGGAATTGGTTTTTATGGATGTGACAAGAACTCTCCGATGTATAACCAATACTCCTTGAATCCTAATTATACCAGACCTGAAAAATGTACCGGTACTGACATCTTTATTGCTGGATTCACTGGCGAAACGGGTTGGGAGCATCAAATGGTAGCGTCCATTCTGGATGGATTCTTATATGCGATTTATACCGGTTCGCTAGTTGTAGATGTTGATGGCATAACCATCAACAAAGAAACGCTTCCGGATTTGATGGATTCCCATAAGGAATATTTCAAGGAACACGCTGACGAGTACTATCGTGTGTTGACCGACAATGAAAACGCACGTTCTTTTACGCTTGAACTTAAGGATGATCCTGCAACGAGTGGAACCCTGACACTCCGGTTGATGATTGAACCTACATTCAACCGTCGAGTCGCTATGATTCGTCAGACCGGTATGAAAATTAAGGACAAGGGCAACATAAATGGTATTGTTCCCTTTGCGGGAACTTTGCTCATCGAAGGCGATGCCATCAATTCGTATCTGAGAAACCTTGAAAATCCACAACATCTTGCATGGGAAAAAGAGCGAGCGGATAATAAAGCCCAATATAATCAGCTAATGAAAACAATGCTCAAATTCATGAAGGATTCGTTGAATTCGATGAAGGATGAGATTGCAGAAGAGGAACTCGATCCGTCTGTTGGTGAATATCTGTCGGCAAACGATGCTGAGGACGCTACTAATCAGGAACGAGCCGAATCCATCACTGATGACATCAAGGAGATAGAGGTTCGTGTAGTTGAGGCACCGCCCAAACCCTCGGATGCAAATATCCCTGACAACAAACAAACCTTGGTTGACGCTCCTGACGATGAAGATGGTGATGCCACTGTAACTGACCTTCCCGGTGAAGGCGGTAGTGGAAGTACTGGAAATGGTGGCGGCGGCGGAAACGGCGGCGGGAGCAACCCCGGAAATGGTGGCGGAAAAACTCCTGTTGAGCATCATAAAAAGTTCATTTCAATCTCCGCAGCACGTATTCGCAATGTCCTGCGTGATAAGGCTACTGGACAGTATACTATCGTTTTTACTCCTATGATTTCTGCACAAAACGGTATTATGGATGTCTTCATGTCCGCCGAATCGCAGAATTATGAAGCTTCCATCGTCAGTGCAACCTGTGTTAGTTGCCCTGATTTGAAAGTTTCCAATAATAGAATCTCTAATCTTGTATTCACTGCCAACCAGCCTTTGCGCATCGACATACAGTTGGATTATCATGACTACTGCTCTATGGAGGTGAAAGCTTATGGAAATCAAGTATAAACTTTATCCTTATCCAGTACTTTCATCGTATTCAGATGACTATAAAACCGGTAGTTTTGATGCGACTATTGATGTTGTACGCGATGGCTATAATTATCGTTTGGACTTCCTTGCAACGCTGACATGCCAGAGTTTATTGGAACGCATCAAGAATGGCGATGCAAAGTATGTCTACCATCTTGAATGTGCGCAAACCGGGTTCCGTACAGTTATTCAGACCGATCAATTAAGTGAGACATATACGCTTTTCAGCCAAACCGTGAATGGAAAACTTCAAATTTGCCCGTTTGTGGTGGCCGTTAAAGACTTAAAGGGCTATAGCAGTTCGGATTTTCATGACGACTACCAAGGTGAAGTTTTTGACATTGAGGCAGGCTGTATTTTGGCGGTTGGAAAGATGGTGGTTTTGGACATCACAAAAAACACTGATGACATTGCAAATACACCGTCTATTTTTAGTATCACACGAAATCCTGACACTAGTTGTCATCAGATGCTTGTCGATATGTCGCAGCGAAAGATCATGATAAAACTTCCTTGGGATGACTTTACCAATTACAGTGCCCTTCAGTCTCTTCCTGAGGCTCAATCCATATTAAATTCGTTGACCGTTGTTCCTGCGCTTGTGTATGTTCTAGGACAACTACGGGCGCAAAGTCCCGATGAACGTAACGAGAACAATTCGGATACATTGTGGTATAAGGTTCTTTCAAAAACTCTTTCAACAAAATTCGATTGTGATATTGAATCCACTCAATTTGATGCGCTGAATTTTATGGAACTCGCTCAAAAATTAGTCAACGACCCCTTAAGTGATGCTTTCAAATTTTTAGTTAATAGTCCCACATCATCGGGAGGTGAAGATGAATGAAGTTGCAATTTGTGTGTTATGATAATATCGATGTGATTAAAAGCAACCTTGATAGCTGGGTAAACAAATTCAAGCAACCATCGTCTGATTGGCTTTCAGAGGAGCTAGATCAGCCTCTTTTCTCCGATACCAAGTTCAAAGAAATCAAAGATTTTTCGCTCGATATGTCAGCTGATCCAAAGAAAGCATTTCTTACAGAAGCGGAAAATGCAATCCGGGTCTATAGTAATTTGAAATTTTTGACCGATTCACAGGCTTCGGATGAACGGCTTTGGGCCGGGCTTTGTTTGGGACCCTTCTGGACGTATGTTCAATACCGTTGGGGAATCCACCAAAAGTGTACTGTTAGTGCGGTAAAAGATCACTTCTTTTTTGGACAGAAGGCTGGACGTCGTTCTCTTACCCGAAATGCGCTGTCCCGGTTGTGGTGGATTGGACGGCTGACATACGATGAAAAAAGAAAAGACCCTTGGGAACTGACAAAGTTCATCTGTGAAAGTTCCGATTACATCATGCACGCACTGGAACGTAATACATCTAACAATCCGGCCATTATTCGTCCGTTTCTGAGTGCTATAATTGATGTCAGAAAATCCGGAAGAGAAATTAACACAGACCAGTTCGGACTTCTTGCAAAGTACCTGAATCTTCTCGGAGGAATCTATATTTTGGATTGCCTGCCAGAAGAAAGAATCTACGAGAAAATCTATGCAAAGGCATTGGAAATCTCCACACCGTCTTCTCCCAAGCAGGAAATTCCGTCAACAGAGGTTCAATAAAGAAAGCGGGTTGCTCTACGCCAGAGCAACCCGCTTTCTTTATTGAATCTGATCTAGGATACTGATAATACTCTCTGCTACTGCCTTAGCAAGAAAAGGCGGAACCGCATTTCCAACTTGCTGATACTGAGAATCTTTCGTTCCTTCAAAAATAAACGAATCCGGGAACGTTTGAAGCCTTGCAGCCTCTCGTATTGATATGGCTCGATCAAGTTCAGGATGAATCCACATAGATTTCCGAACATTGACTACCGTTCCGGAGGGCTCATCATATTTCAAACGCATATAAATCGTATTTTGGGTTCGTTCTGCATTGCTATAGGTGGTTTTTAATTCGGGGGAAAGATCGTGGAAGTTTTCTCCCGCCTTTAGTGCTTTGAATCGAGACAGTGCAGTTTCTCTTGTTGCAGTTGTTATGTGGTTATGTAAACATCTTCCTCTCAGTTCTTTTTCCAAACCTTGCGCTTCAGGATGCAGCGGAAGAGTGAAATAGGAATCCGTTACTTCTTTTCCCGGTTCAATGTCCTGAATATCAGAAATCGCATCCCGAACAGTTCGATAAGACCCCTCGGTGAAGGTAGCTTCAGGATAAGTATATTCAATATTCAGGTCTTTTTTCAGACCAACCATGATAAAACGTTCTCTTCGTTGCGGTGCACCAAAACTGATTGCATTAAGCGTGTCACATTTTAATGTATAGTTGTATGGCTCATTTTCAAGTATACCCTGCAAATAATCTAACACCGAGTAAGATTTAACTGTAGCATACAGCCCGCCATCTTTTTCAACATAATCGAAAACGTGGATATTATTATCACTTAATTCTTTGACCTTAAGCAGTGCTCTTTGAATCAAGAGTGAATCTCTGATAGCCTGAATCACTCTGTCAAATGATTCTTCTCGCTTTTCCTTATTCTCAATGTAATTCAAAATCTGAATTGCCATGAAGGAATCTTTTTGCTGTATTCGATTTGAAGATTCCGTTCCCTTAAAGCCGCGGAACAGTTCTTGAAGCTGCGTAACCAGCTTCTTTTCATATTTTGCCAATGAAAGATCAAATTTGGGCTGGTTTATTCTATATCGATAGAGTAGATTTATCGTCTTGTAAAAAGTCTCTGCCCACGCATATTGAACACCATTCGGCGCAGACAAGATCAACTCTCGTGATCCCTCAAAATTCATGTTTTGAGGAAGTATTTCGATGTTATCTTCTCGAAGGGGCAGATTTAGAATTTTAGCATTGGTCATGTCATTTTCTTCAAGAAAGAATCGATGTACCTGAGATTTCAGCATCGCAACATTTTCCATGACAAATGCTGTTGGTTGCAACTCACAAATAGCGCGCACATATTCTTTGACTAGGCGATTATTCATACTGATTATCGTCGAATGTTGCCTATTAGCGTTAGAAAAGCCCTGACAAGGCGGGCCGCCGATAACGATGTCTACCTGTCCAACGGCTTCTTTTAACTCGTTATAGTCAATAGTTCTCACATCAGGGTACAATCTCTTTACTTCTGCAAAGTTACGCTTGTAGGTTTTTCGCGCATTGGGATTGTTTTCGGCAGCAGCCACAATGTTGATTTTCCCGGTTTGCTTGAACCCAAGACTTAGACCACCAGCTCCGGAAAACAAATCAATTATATTGTATGTTTTGATAGTAATCACTCGCTTTCTGGAGACTCTTCAATAGAAATCTCTCCGTTTTTTCGTTCGTATTCTGCAACATATTTCTTTAAAATGTTTTCAATTTGTGCTCTGTACGAACGATCATTGTCCTTTGCCAATTTTTTTATTTTTTTCTCTAGGACATCATCAATCCGAAGAGGATAAGGGGCCTTTTGCTTCATATAAGATGTACCTTTCTATCTTTTTTACATCTAAAGCTCTTCTGTGCTAGTATAGCAGCCTTGAAAACATTTTGCAAGATTATTCGTTAAGATTTATGTATACCCTCCAAATACTTTGCAGTATAAAAGTCATCTGAAGGGCATTTTGCAACATTAAGCTATGCTTAGCGGGGCTTTTGTGGTTCAATCAGCACCGCCGCATTCCTGACCTGATACATCACCCCGCCAGCCTCGCCCCTTGTCTTTCTCTGGCACACCTCCGGGTGCTGTGTAGCAAGGGCATCAAGCTGCTTCTGCAAGGCGGGATTCAGCGTAAACACGCTGCTTGTTCCGTCCTCGCTGGCGTAGATCATGGTTTCCAGCTTAAACATCGTCAATCAGTTCTTCCTCCTCGGATTCGTCAAAGATGGTCGGGCCCCAGTCCTCGTCCTCCTCGATGTCCCGTGACATTTTCTGCATCATGGTGTAATGCTCCATCTCGGAACGGACGAAGTAGAACATCTGGTCGTACCAGTCTGTCAGCGTTTCGTCCTCCAGCTTCCGGCAGAAGTCAAGCACCAGCTTGTTCTGGTCGGGGTCAACCGTCAGCCCGGCAACTCCGCACAGCCGCTTGCGGGTCAACTCCAGATCGGCGCAGCCATAGGTGTAGAGCAGCTTCTTTTCTTCAAACGTCAGTTTCATAGGCTTGTTCCTCCGTATAAAAAGGGTCTGCCCTGTGCAGACCCGATGTAGCAAAAAGACCGCCGTGCGTTGTGCAGGGCGGTCTTGAACTCAGGATTGGAGAAAATCCCGGAGTTCATCAGCGAAAAAGGAGATTTTGGCGATAGCAGCTATCGCTATGTAAGGCAGGACGAAAACCACAAATGCGGTAATCAGCATTTTCAGGACTTCGCTGCCGTCTGCCAGCTTCATGATCCAGCTTGCCAGAGCCACGAAGAAGAACAACCCCGCCAGCAGATTCGTCAGGATCGTGGAGAAGGTCGTGAGGAAGATGCCCACCCACTGTGCCAGAATCAGCAGCAGAAGCAGCGGGAGAAGGGCAAGTTTCAGCATCGGTTTCAGCACAGCCATCGTGGGCACCTCCTTATACAAAAACCAGCTCGGTCTTGATGATCTCCTCGGCACGGTTGCGGATGCTGTTCATCCGGCGCACCCATTCCAGTTGATTAGCGGCTTTCAGCGCTTCGGTCACGCCTTCAGCTTCCTGCATCTGCCGGACAGTCAATGCAAGCTGTTCCTCGGCTTGCTTGTCCAGCTTGGCAAGATAGCCGTCCAGTTCACCGGACAGGAGTAGTTGATTGTACCGGATGGGGTGCTGCTCCTTCAGATACATCTTATGTAAGCGGCCCCACCGCCCGGTGGGGTGCTGCTCTGCCGGGGCTGCTGCGGTCAGGTTCGGCAGATAGTGGTCGTTGACAAGGGTGTAGTCCAGACCGTTGGCATTGTCATGGATAGATTTCTTCAGTTCGTTCATGCGGATTCTCCTTTCTGATTGGGCAGATAGTAGACACCATTTGCCTGATCTTCGGCGCGGATTGCTTCTTTCTTGGCATCCATAGCCGCTTTCTTCGCTGCTTTATGCTTCTGGTAATAGGCATTCTGCCATCCATTGGCCTTACGGCGAAGGTAGGCTTCATGCCGCTTTTTACGCAGACGCTCTTTTTCGGCAATTTCAGCACGTTCTTCTTCGGTTGGCTGATTGACTTCTTGTGTACCAAACTTTCCGATGAAATTGAAGTAGATTTCAATGGTCTGCGGAGAATTTGCAACTCCTTTGTAATCTCGCTCATGCACAAAAATCTTGTAGATAAATTCGTTCAACATCACGGTGTCCAGTTTTTCAAAATTCTGATATTTCTTGACCAGTGCGATGAATTTATCGGCGGATTTCTGGCCGCTTTCGTATTCGTCTACTGCTTTTTGCAGGGAAGCAGCTTCCGCTTCAAGGCTTTCCTGCTCCTTGGCGTACTGGGCATCCAGAATCTGATACCGCTTGTCAGGGAGTTTTCCGAGGGCGTTGTCCTCATAGATTTTGCAGATTAGCGTTTCCAACTCATCCAGTCGCTTTTTACAAGCTGCAAGGCGTGTCTTTTGACCTTTGATCTCGCTGGACTGCTGGTTTTCCGCTTCGGCCTTTACGATACGGACGAATTCTTCTTCGTCCTCTTTAGAAAATCGAACGATTTCCCGCAGCGTTTCCTGAATCAGTGCCATCACAGAATCAGCGTTTACCCGGTGTCCGCTGGAGCATTTGCTGCCAACAGGGATTTTTCCATAGCCAGAGCAGGAAAAGTTTGCGACACGTTTTCCATTTCCAGTACGATTGACATACATCGGGCTTCCGCAGTCTGCGCAGTACAGCAGTCCGCCGAGGGGATGGGCTTCGCCCCAGCCATCAGGATAGCGGCGGACGCCAGCGCGAATCCGCTGCACGTTGTCGTAAGTCTCCTGATCAATAATAGGCTCTTGGGTGTTTTCGATAATCGTCCACTGGTCTTGGTCAACATAATGACTTTTCTTGTCCTTAAAATGCTTCCGGGTCTTGAAATTGCAGGTGTGCCCCAAGTAGCAGGGATTGGTCAGGATGTGGACGATTGTGGAACTACCCCATTTGTAGGGGTCTCTGATTTCCCGCGTCTGCCATAAGCCGATACCAAGCTTTTGGTGGTAGTAAGCAGGGATTTCAATGTGTTCGGCTGAAAGGATCGCTGCGATTTGATAAGGGCCTTTGCCTTCCATCGTCATGCGGTAGATGCGCTGGACGATAGGAGCCGCCACCGGGTCGATGACCCACTGGTTCTTGTCCTGCTCGGATTTCAGGTATCCGTAGGGCACAGAACTGCTGGTATGCTTCCCGGCAAGGTTCTTTGCCTGAAACGCCGAACGGATTTTCTTGCTGGTGTCACGGGCGTACCACTCGTTCATGATATTTCGGAACGGAGTAAACTCATCGTCCCCTTTGAGAGTGTCCACGCTGTCGTTCAGAGCAATCAGCCGGGTATCGTGCTTCCGCAGCACTTCCATATAGGTGCCGACTTGCAGATAATCACGACCAAAGCGGCTCATGTCCTTTATGATAACGACAGATATTCGGTCAGCTTTGACTTCAGCAATCATCTTCTGAAAGCCCGGTCGGTCGAATTGCGTACCAGAGATACCATCATCCGTAAAGTGGATGCAGTTGGTAAAACCGTGCTGTTCGGCGTAGTCCTCCAGTATGCGCTTCTGGTTGGAGATCGAGTTCGATTCGCCCTGAAGCTCGTCATCGTGGCTCAGGCGTTCGTAGAGCGCAGGATAGCGTTCAGGTTTCCTCGCCACAACTATCACATCCTTTCGTAAAATTTTGGCAGATAGCCTTTTAATGTAGCTCGATTCGGTTTGAATCAAGCTGTATTAAAATTCTGTCTGTATTATGTAACACCGGCAGCCAGCTTATAAAGTTTGTACTGCCGCACTGCAAAGGATTTGGGTTTTTTCTTACCCAGATCCTCAAACAACAGGTCTACCGGATTCTGATAAGTTTCATCATCTTCCGAAACCTGCATGGTATTCAACATTTCCAACAGTGTTGCAAAGTTTTGTTCCTCAACCGGGGCTTCATAGTGAAGGTAAGCGATCAGCGAAACGAGCAAAAGCCGCTCCGCTTTGTCCCAGAATGGGTCGCCGCCCTGACCCTCACCTTTGGTGTTGGTCATCAGTGCGGTGACGAGCTTCAGAATGTCCTTTTCACTGTGGATGTACGCCATGGGGTTATAGCGCATACTCTTGGAAAAGTTGATGGTGTTGAAAATCTTTAGCTTATAGCCCTTTTGTAACAGGGCATTGCCGTACTCGACCACGATACTGCCTTTCGGATCAGTAATTACATATGAACTATGACATTGTAAAAGATTTGGTTTCAGCCAGAACCGGGTCTTGCCGCTGCCGGAACCGCCCACCACCAACACGTTTTTATTCCGGGCGTTCTTGGGGTCCGGCGGGCGGTTTGACATCATCAGGCGTTCTGTTTTGGTGAGGATGATATTGTCCTCGAACTTTGGAG
>OGKR01002344.1_pt1 | contig 10270 bp, 6 predicted proteins | sample 1572431 | NCBI WGS metagenome assembly OGKR01 (sample SAMEA2582079, study PRJEB24529) | metagenome | biome: Human gut stool | place: China | collected 2011 | reverse complement strand
TTTTAAAATGAAATTAGTACCATTAGCAGAAAGAGTAGTGTTAAAGCAGAGCACTCCTGAAGAAAAAACAAAGTCAGGAATAATTTTAACAAGTCAGACACAGGAAAAACCACAACAGGCAGAAGTTGTTGCAGTAGGTCCCGGTGGAGTAATTGATGGAAAAGAAGTAACAATGACAGTTAAGGTTGGAGATAAGGTTATCTTTTCAAAATATGCAGGAAATGAAGTTAAGCTAGACGAAGAAGAATTTATTATTGTAAAACAGTCTGACATTCTGGCTGTTGTTGAAGACTAATAAAGGGTTAAAGCCCTAAATTATATAACCAGTTTGGAGGTAATTTAAAATGGCTAAGGAAATTAAATATGGAGCAGAAGCCAGAAAGGCTTTAGAAGCCGGCGTAAATCAGTTGGCAGATACAGTAAAGGTTACATTAGGACCTAAAGGAAGAAATGTAGTATTGGATAAATCTTTTGGTGCACCTTTAATTACAAATGATGGTGTTACAATTGCAAAGGAAATCGAATTAGAAGATTCTTTTGAAAACATGGGCGCACAGCTTGTAAAAGAAGTTGCTACAAAGACTAACGATGTAGCAGGTGACGGTACAACAACAGCCACAGTTTTGGCTCAGGCAATGATTAATGCAGGTATGAAGAACCTTGCTGCAGGAGCTAATCCTATTATCTTAAGAAAAGGTATGAAGAAGGCTACAGATTGTGCTGTAGAAGCAATTGCTGACATGAGCAGTGTTGTAACAGGAAAAGAACAGATTGCCAAGGTTGCAGCTATTTCAGCAGGTGATGAAGAAGTTGGTAACATGGTTGCAGATGCAATGGAAAAGGTTTCTAACGACGGTGTTATTACTATTGAAGAATCAAAGACGATGAAGACTGAACTTGACCTTGTAGAAGGTATGCAGTTTGACAGAGGTTATGTTTCAGCATATATGGCAACAGATATGGATAAAATGGTCGCAGATCTCGATAATCCATATATTCTTATTACAGATAAGAAGATTTCAAATATCCAGGAAATTCTTCCGCTTCTTGAAGAAATCGTTCAGAGTGGTGCAAAACTTTTGATCATTGCGGAAGATGTAGAAGGCGAAGCTCTTACAACATTAGTGATCAACCGTTTAAGAGGTACATTCAATGTGGTTGCTGTTAAGGCTCCGGGTTATGGCGACAGAAGAAAAGCTATGTTAGAGGATATTGCAATCTTAACAGGTGGTCAGGTAATCTCAGAAGAAGTTGGTCTTGAATTAAAAGATACTACATTAGATATGCTCGGTCGTGCTAAATCAGTTAAGGTTCAGAAAGAAAACACAGTTATCGTTGACGGTGCAGGCGATAAGGATGCTATTGCAGCCAGAGTTGCTCAGATCAAAGCACAGATTGAAGAAACAACATCTGATTTTGACAGAGAAAAGTTACAGGAAAGACTTGCTAAGCTTGCTGGCGGTGTAGCTGTTGTACGTGTTGGTGCTGCTACAGAAACAGAAATGCAGGAAGCAAAACTTCGTATGGAAGATGCTTTAGCTGCAACAAGAGCCGCTGTAGAAGAAGGTATCATTTCCGGTGGTGGATCAGCTTATATTCATGCTTCTAAGAAGGTTGCTAAGCTTGCTTCTACATTAGAAGGAGATGAAAAGACAGGTGCTAACATTATCTTAAAAGCACTTGAAGCTCCGTTAAAGACAATTGCGTATAATGCAGGTTTAGAAGGCTCTGTTATCATTAATAAAGTAAGAGAATCTGAAGAAGGCATTGGATTTAATGCTTTAACAGAAGAATATGTTGATATGGTTCAGGCAGGTATCGTTGATCCTGCAAAGGTTACAAGAAGTGCTCTTCAGAATGCAACCAGTGTTGCTTCTACACTTCTTACAACAGAGTCTGTTGTATCTACAATTAAGGAAGATGCTCCTGCAATGCCTGCAGGTGGAGCACCTGGAATGGGTATGATGTAATCTGATAAAAGAGTAGTCAATAGCATAACAAAATAAAAAACAGACAGGAGGGGATTTGAACATTCGTTCATTTCCCCCTCTTGTTTTTTGGGGGATTTACCATGGAAGAATTATATTCAGAAACTTATATTAAAGAAGCAAAGCTGACACCACAAAAAAAGATACAGCGTATCGGACTGATCGCATTAGCTGTGATCCTTATTGCATTCGGACTTCTTGCGGCAATTACAATGGGAACGGTTCTTGTATTGTTAGTTATGGTCGTTGCAGCCGGAATTGCGATTTTTTTTGTGCCGACAGAAAAACTTTCGTATGAATACATTTTTGTGGATGGACAGATTGACTTTGACCGCATTTTGAGAGGTGAGAGCCGTAAGACAATGAAGCGTATCGATCTTTCCAAAGTCGAAGTCGTTGCACCGGAGCATTCTCATCATCTGGATGCATACGCAAAGCGTACGTTATATGACTACTCATCCGGAATAGATACAGATCAGCATTATATCGCTGTTTATATGGACGAAAAAGGACTGATACAGATCCGCTTTACACCGGATGAAAAGATGCTTCATATGATGAAAATGAAATCACCAAGCAAGATAAAAGAAGACTAGGAGTGCAGTTTAGGAATTCTTCATCTTTTTTTATAGGATAGCAGTTGACAAAAAAAGAGGATTTGTTGTATACTTGTACAAATATTTCAAATGCGAACAACACGCAGGATTTCCCTGCGTGTTTCCTAATATAAAATAATATACAATAAGGAGGAAATAAAAAATGGGTAAGATTATTGGTGAAGGCATTACATTTGATGATGTGTTATTAGTACCACAGTATTCAGAAGTAATTCCAAATCAAGTTTCTTTGGCAACAAATCTGACAAAGACCATTAAACTGAACATTCCTATGATGAGTGCAGGAATGGATACGGTTACGGAATATCGTATGGCAATCGCAATGGCAAGACAGGGTGGAATTGGTATTATCCACAAAAATATGTCGATTGAGGCACAAGCTGATGAGGTTGATAAGGTAAAGAGGTCAGAGAATGGTGTTATTACGGACCCGTTTTATTTATCTCCGGAACATACATTAGAGGATGCAAACAATCTGATGGCAAAATTCAGAATTTCAGGTGTACCGATCACGGAAGGAAAGAAGTTAGTCGGAATTATTACAAACCGTGATCTGAAGTTCGAGACTGATTTTTCTAAAAAGATCAAAGAGTCTATGACTTCTGATGGACTGATCACAGCAAAAGAAGGCATTACGTTAGAAGAGGCAAAGAGTATTCTTGCAAAATCAAGAAAAGAAAAGCTTCCATTAGTAGATGATCAGGGCAATTTAACAGGTCTTATCACAATCAAAGATATTGAAAAGCAGATCAAATATCCATTAGCAGCAAAAGATTCACAGGGCAGACTTCTTTGCGGGGCTGCTGTTGGTGTTACTGCAAATATTTTAGATCGTGTCGCTGCTTTAGTAGAAAAACATGTAGACTGTATTGTTATTGATACAGCACATGGTCATAGTGCAAACGTATTAAAGGTAGTTAAGATGGTGCGTGATGCCTATCCTGATCTTCAGATCATCGCAGGTAATGTTGCAACAGGAAAAGCAACAGAAGCTTTGATCAAAGCTGGTGTTGACTGCGTTAAGATCGGTATTGGACCGGGTTCGATCTGTACAACCCGCATCGTAGCAGGTATCGGTGTTCCACAGATTACAGCAATCATGGAAGCATATGAAGTAGCAAAAAAATATGATATTCCAATTATTGCAGATGGTGGCATTAAGTATTCCGGTGATATGACAAAAGCATTAGCAGCCGGTGCAAGTGTATGTATGATGGGAAGCATCTTTGCCGGATGTGATGAAAGTCCCGGAACATTTGAATTATTCCAGGGAAGGAAATATAAAGTATATCGTGGTATGGGATCAATTGCTGCTATGGAAAACGGTAGTAAAGACCGTTACTTCCAGACAGGTGCTAAGAAATTAGTTCCGGAAGGTGTAGAAGGACGTGTGGCTTACAAGGGAACCGTAGAAGATACTGTATTCCAGTTGATCGGCGGTATCCGTTCAGGTATGGGATATTGTGGAGCAAAGGATATTCCTACTCTTCGTGAAACAGCCGAATTTGTAAAGATTTCAGCTGCTTCTCTGAAAGAAAGCCATCCACATGATATTCATATTACAAAAGAAGCACCAAACTATAGTGTAGAATAAACTAAATAAAAGCCATGTAGCATTTTTATGTAACATGATAAATGAAGTCTGAACGCTGATCATGCATCCGATATTGTGGAGTTGTATTGGCTTGTCAGACTTCTTTTTATGAAACTGCTATGTTATAATTATATTATTAAAAGTTTTTTTGTAAAAATATTACCGGATACAAGAGGAAGAAACATGGGAAGAGTACAAAAGAAGAATGCAAAGAATTATTTATTGATCATCATTGCAACATCGTTAGCATGTATTTTATGCATTGCTACGGTTGTAGGATGCATTCATATGGCTTTCGGACAGGATCATAAAAAGCAGCAGGATATATTATATCAGAACGCACAGATCACAAAGCCGGTGATCACGCAGAATCTTCTGACCGCAAACATAAATTCCAGACCGGGAATTGCTCTAGAGAAAGTGAAAGGCATTGTTGTTCATTATACGGCAAATCCCGGAACAAGTGCGAAAGCAAACAGAGATTACTTCGAATCCAGAAAAAATTGTGAAGATAAAGCAGAATACAAAGTCAGCAGTCATTTTATTATTGGGATAGCCGGTGATATCATTCAATGTATTCCCGAAAATGAGATTGCATATGCGTCGAATTCACGAAATAAGGATACAATTTCGATCGAGTGCTGTCATCCTGACGCTACCGGTAAATTTACTCAAAAAACATATCAGTCTTTAGTAAATTTGCTTAGTTATCTCTGTGTGAAATATCACATATCAGATCAAAATATTATCCGTCATTATGATGTGACAAAGAAAATCTGTCCGAAATATTATGTGAAGCACCCAAAGAAATGGGAAAAACTAAAAAAAGATGTTTTATCGGAAATTAAGAATAGCGAAAAAGAATAAAGATTTTACCTTCCCGGTAAGAAAAATTACATTGTAAAAAACAGAGATTTTTGTCTCTGTTTTTTGTTGATTCTTGCCATTGTAAAATTGCTTAAAAATGATACAATGAGGATCAATTCATAAATCAAAAGCTATGTAATACCTGATTACGCATTTAAAAAGGGAGAGTGCGAAAAAGGAGGTTACATATGAAAAAAAGTCGAATGATAAGAAAGATCGGAAGCGTTCTTTTTCTATTGATGATTGTAGCTGTATTATCGGGAAAAAACAGTTACGCCAAAGAAAATAATACGTATTTGGATGTTGGAACTTATGCAGATACAGAAAACGGATATTCCTATCCGGGAGTTGCATTTTATATGGATGGTGTGATACAGCACTATGCAATGGATATCTGGAAAAAGACACAGGAGCAATGGTCATATTGCCATACAAGAGTAAATGATCGGGTATTTACAAACAGTGACAATACAGAAGTTATAAAAGACATTCGTATGCAAACAAAAGAAGATGGCAGTCACCGTTTTGCACTTTCTGATAATGCAATCACGCCTTCAGATGAATATTCTGTATTGGTCAAAAGAAAGCAGGCAGGGAAAAAAAGAGAAGAAGTAATCGAGTATTCAGATGATCCTGCAAGCTGGCAGCCGCTTTCGGATTATTCATTTTGCAATGCAAAAGCAAAGAAGAATGGGTTAGAATTAACCATTCAGGATGCAAACAGTTCTTCTCTTATTTACCGAATTTATAATGCAAAGGAGGTTGCCCCGGATTGCAATGGTTTTCAATTTGATCTTGCAGGAGGTACGTTAGAAGAATCAGGAAAAGCATATTATGATGGAGAGAATTATGTGATCCGGAAGCTTCCGAAGGTCTCGAAAAGTCTGAAAGGATATGCAGTTACTTTTGATGGCTGGTATGATGCTAAGAATGGTGGTAATCCGATTACTGTTGGAAGTATCGCATATTATGGGCAGACACTGTATGCTCACTGGACGCAGAGAGCATACCAATACAAAGTACATTACGTCGATCTATTAAAAGAAAAAGCAGACGATGTTCAATTTTTAAGTCATAGAGAAAAGAATATTGCATATGGAAGTTATGCGTCTGGCGCGGATATTGGTGACAGTAAAGAAGATGGAGCATATTATACAGGATATACATTAGACAGTACAACAAAAGAAAAGGTGATAAAAGAAAATATCACGGTGTATCGTTATTTTATTAAGAGTACCTATCAGGTACGATATATTGATCAGGTCATAGAAGGAAAAAAGAGTGGAACGATTTTACAATCCGTTAAAAAGGTGAAAGAATATCAGGAAATAGCAAATGGAGCGGAACTTGGAACGGATACCAAAAAGCACAAATATTATAAAGGATATCAATTAAGTAATACGACATCTGTACTTGTAGATTCCAATGCGGTTTGTGTCTATCGGTATTTTGTGCCGGTACGATATTCGATTCATTTTGATGGAATGGAACCAAGCAATGGCATTATGCGTGATATCGAATCCTGTGAATATTTAGAAAGCATTACATTGCCAAAGAACCTTTATCAAAAAAAGATTCAGTTACGATTGCATTTGAATTGCGAGGATGCGATCTGCGACAGCAATGAATCCGTTCATCCTGCAGTTTTTCTTGGCTGGTCCCAAACAGCAGGTGGTGATGTGGAATTCATGGATCAGGCACAAGTGGCAGAACTTTGTGATACCGAGCAGGAAGAAGTGACATTATATGCAATCTGGGATTATAGCAATCAGAAAATAACAAATATTCCGACAAGACAGGGTTATCAGTTTGCCGGATGGTCGCAGGATCCTGACGCACAGCAGGGAAATACAACTTTTCAATGGAAAGAGGATATGGATCTGTATGCAGTATGGAAAGCTTGCAATGTGCCTTATCATATAGAATATTATAAAGAAAAAACAGATGGAACTTATGAAAAGACAGCGCAGTACGAATTTACCGGAAAAACCGACAGCGAAGTATCGATCGAAGAAAATGCAGAGATCTATCCGGGCTTTTATCTGGATCGGGATGCTTCGGTATTGAAAGGAAAAGTCAGGGCAGATGGCAGTCTTATACTGGCTGCATATTATAGCCGTAATGTCTATACCCTTACAATGGATGTAAATGGCGGAAAAAGCAGTGCAGATCTGCAGGCGTTTTGTACGAAAACGAAATATGGAACAGCATATGCAATTCCAAATTGTGATGCAACGCGTTATGGATATCGCTTTGCCGGCTGGAGTACCGAAAAAGAAAACTATCATAGAGTTTATCAAAGTGGTGAGACAATCCTGATGCCAAATCATGATACCGTATTATATGCTGCATGGGAACCAATCGAGTATACTGTTCATTTTAAAGAGAATTTACCGGAAGAATGTAAAGAGCAGAGTCAAAAGAAAATGAGAGATCAAAAAATTGGTTATGATCAGGAGACTATTTTATCTGAATGTATCTATCAGGCGAAAGGATATGCATTTGCCGGCTGGAGTCTGACAAAGGATGGATCAGAAGCTCTTTATTCAAAAGAGGATATTGTAAAGAATCTTACGACAAAGGAAGGTGGCGAAGTGACACTATATGCAATCTGGAAACCGCTTTCTTTCAAGATTCATTATGAAAAAGGTCGGACGCCGCATGATCAGGATGCAACAGGAGAAATCGATGATACGCAGTATTTCTATGATAAGGATTGTTTTGCAGCGAAGAGTCATTTTGCTGTGCAAGGATATCATATAGCGTTCTGGAACACAAAAGAAGATGGAAGTGGAATTTCTGTTCTGCCGGGAGAAAATCTCAAAGGAAAATATATTGCAAATGAAGATTTAACGTTATATGCGGTCTGGGAAGCAAATGAAGACACGCCGTTTACAATTGAGCTTCGTATTGGAAATGAAGAAACATATGAAGTAGTAGAGATGAAGAAACTGAATGGTGAAACAGAAAAAAGTATCGCTAAAGCGTTGGAAAAGTGTTATAGCCAAACATTAGACGGCGAAGAAGCAGCCTTTTTTTATTCAGGATATGAGATAATCAATAAGGAAGTATTAGAACAGAAGATCAAAGCGGATGGATCTTCTTATCAGATCTGTTTTATAAAAAGAAGAGATTGCAAAATAAATTATTATCAGGAGGAAAATGGAAAAGAGAAAATTGTCTGCTCAATAACATATCCATATGAAACAACGGTTACTTTGAAAGATTCTGTGGAAGATATAACCGGAGTTGAACGCTATGTTGATGATAAAGGAAAGATTTATGCTGTTGGAGAAAAGATGACATTGTGGAAGACTGCTAATCTGCATATACAGCATAGTATTTCATTTGAGGGAGATCATAAGAAATATGTTGATCATGGGGCATGTGTTTATTTAGAAAATTTAAAAAAAGAAGGTCATAGATTAGAAGGCTGGTACGAAGATGCTGCATTTAAACAATTTGCGGGTATGGCAGGGCAAAGAAGTAAAGCTATTTACAAAAACATGGTCTATTATCCGAAATGGTCTGATCCGTTAAACTATAAGATCACATATGATTTGCAAAATACAAAAGCGGTTATGTTAGAAAACAGGATTGATCACTATGTATATGGACAAAAAACACAACTGCCGGATGCTTCACAGTTATTCCTTCCTGATGGATATCAATTTGTCGGCTGGTTTGATGTGTCTGACCCTGCCATGACAATTCTTACAGAAATCGGTGAACGCCAGACAGGAGATAAAGTGCTGCGTCTGCTTTTAATGCTTGAAGAGAAGAAAACGCAGCCACAAGAGGAAAAAAAAGCAGAGCAGTCTTTTGCAACAGTTAAAGAAGATCGTATAAATAACCTGAGCACCGGAGAGCAGAATCCTTCGTTTGAGGGAATGATGGAGCTTCAAACAGGAAAGAAAAGCTCTGGGCTTCAATTTAAGCAAAAAGGGATTACATATTGTGTGAATGAAGCAACAGGAGAATTGGTTGTCTCTACGATTAAAGTAAATAAGAAAAATATAAAAATACCACGGACAGTGACATGGAAACAGAAGCGATATAAAGTAACCGGTATCAAAGAGAAGGCATTATATCGTCATAAGAAAGTACAGGAATTCGTAATAGCAGATACCATCACTTCTATTGATGCAAAAGCGATTTTACAAAATCCTCATTTGAAAAAGATTACGATTGGCCGTAATGTTTCTAAGATTGAAAAGGACAATTTGCGAAATTGTCCTAAGCTTAAAAAGATTTTATTCAAAGGGGATCAAATTAAAAAGATCGGGAAAAACTTCTGCATCTCTGCTTCCAAAGTAACTGTATATGGGAAAAAAGAGCAAAAAAAGCTCCATCTTACCAAGCTTCGTAAGGCGAATCACAAAGTAAAATGGAGATATCGTTCTTTATAGATTCAGTTGAATTTTTTTGTTAGCAGGATGATAAGGCGTATAACGGACGCCGGCTGATTTCATCATTCGTTTGGCTGCGATAACAGATGGTGTCTCGGCATATTTATCACAAAGATAAATTACTTCCGAGATGCCTGCCTGTATCAGCGCTTTTGTACATTCATTGCATGGGAAGAGAGTTGTATAGATCTTTGCATGTGTCATATTTGTACCGGTATAGTTTAAAAGAGCATTTAATTCTGCATGACAGACATAGAGATATTTCGCATCCAGTTCATTTTCGGAATTGCGATCCCATGGATATTCATCATCGGAACATCCACGCGGCATTCCGTTGTATCCTACGGACAGGATCTTGTTGTCTTCGCTGACAATACATGCACCTACGCTGGTATGGGGATCTTTACTGCGTTCTGCGGATAAAAGAGCGATTCCCATAAAATATGCATCCCATTTTAAATAATCACTTTTTTTCATAATAATCCTCTTTCTTTTCCTTTTGTATATCAATGCCTTGGATTTGTATATCAAAAAAGGCTACCCACACCATTGGTAGCCTTTCATTTTACATAATCAATTATGCGATTTTATTGACAGCAACTGTCAGACGTGAAATCTTTCTAGATGCGTTCTTCTTATGGAATACACCCTTGCTTGCAGCTTTGTCGATTTCTGTAATAGCAGCCTTTAATGCTTCTGTTGCAGCAGCTTTATCATTGGCAGCGATTGCAGCATCTACTTTTTTAATTGCAGTTTTCACAGTAGACTTGATTGCTTTATTTCTTTCTGCATTTC
>OGKR01002338.1_pt1 | contig 10292 bp, 9 predicted proteins | sample 1572431 | NCBI WGS metagenome assembly OGKR01 (sample SAMEA2582079, study PRJEB24529) | metagenome | biome: Human gut stool | place: China | collected 2011 | reverse complement strand
TCTGGCCCAGACCAGCCTGAATGACGCAGCCCATGTAAACATGATCGACCTGCTCGGGCTTGACGTTTGCACGGTTCAGAGCCTCCTTGATGACGATGGAGCCCAGCTCAGTAGCGGGAACGTTGGCCAGAGTGCCACCGAACTTGCCGATAGCGGTGCGGCATGCAGATGCGATAACGATCTTTTTCATGTGAATAGCCTCCTGAATTGTGTATGTGTGTTACTTATCGGTTACCCATTTATCAAAACGCCCTGCGGCATTTTTGCGGTATCAGATTTCTTCCCTCTCCCGGAGCTGTGCGTATTTTTCGTTGACGGCCTTTTCCACATTGGGTGTGACGAACTTGCTGATGTCACTGCCGTAGTACGCTGCTTCCTTTACGATGGTGGAGGAAAGATAACTCCATTTGATGCTGGTGGCAAGGAACATGGTCTCGATGCCGGGCATCAGTGCGTGGTTGGTCTGCGCAAGCTGAATCTCGTTTTCAAAGTCCGTTACCGCCCGCAGCCCCCGCACCATTACAGATGCGTGACGCTTTTTTGCGAACTCCACGGTCAGGCCGTCGAAGCCTTCCACGGTCACGTTGGGGATGTTCTTGCAGCATTCCTGCAGCATGGCCACCCGCTCTTCCACTGTGAACAGCGGATGTTTGGCGCTGTTGATCAGCACCGCCACAATGAGGTGGTCGTTGATCTTTGCTGCGCGTTTGATGATATCAAGGTGTCCCTTAGTGACCGGGTCGAACGACCCGGGATAAACTGCTGTTGCCATCGGTCAGTGTCCTCCTTGTGCGCTGTAATTACTAAGCGCGATGTGGTTCTGCCATGATAGCACTTTCCAGCCTTGGGTGCAACCTGAAACTGCTGCGGTGCGTTTTATCGTTAAATTTTAAACGAATCATTCCGCACTGCTCCGCAGTTGCTTCCCACGCTATTAGTAAAGCACATCGTCAAAATTTTATCAAGTCTTTTTCTCAACTTTTTTGTTTTTTGCGTACCAAACAATCCCCACATAAAGCTAAGAAAACTGTTTATTATGCTATACTGACTGTTTTTTAGCCAAAACTATTGATTCTACACTTTTGTTAATGTTATAACTAAGTTGAGCTGTTCTGCGCAAAGCGGAGCACACACTGCTGCCTTGTTTATAAGGTTACCATACAGATGTGGCAAAACGGTGTGCATTCCGCAAAACAGGCGTAAAACAGCTGCATAATTTGTCCGCACAGAATTGTTTACAATTCTTTTATGTATTTTAAGAGAGGATGGTTTATAATGGATTGCAAGGAACTGTACGCACAGAAGCTCATGACTGCTGCGCAGGCTGCTGCTCTGGTCAAAAGCGGTGACTGGGTGGATTACGGCTGGGCTGTGAACACCCCTGTGGCCGTGGACGCCGAGCTGGCAAAGCGCCTGCCGGAGCTGGAGGGGGTCAACTTCCGGGGCGGCATTCTGATGTGGGTGCCGGAGATCTTCCAGATCGACGACCCCGCTGCCCACATGACCTGGAACAGCTGGCACATGGGCGGCATCGAGCGCAAAGCCATCGCACAGGGCTTCTCGTTCTACTCCCCCATCCGCTATTCGGAGCTGCCCCGCTACTACCGCGAGAGTCCCGACCCGCTGGACATCGCCGTCTTCCAGGTGACTCCGATGGACGAGCACGGCTACTTCAACTTCGGCCCCAGCGCTTCCCATCTGGGTGCCGTCTGTGAGAAGGCCAGGAAGATCATCGTGGAGGTCAACACCAATATGCCCCGCTGCCTCGGCGGTATGGAGAACTGTGTCCATATCTCCCAGGTCACCGGCATCGTGGAGGGCGACAATCCGCCCATCGGCCAGATGGCCGCTGCTGGCCCCGCCTCCGAGGTCGATCTGAAGGTCGCAAACCTCGTTGTGCCGCAGATCCCCGACGGTGCCTGCCTGCAGCTGGGCATCGGCGGTATGCCCAACGCCATCGGCAGCCTCATCGCCCAGAGCGATCTGAAGGACCTGGGCGTCCACACCGAGATGTACGTTGACGCTTTTGTGGACATCGCCAAGGCCGGCAAGATCACCGGCGCACACAAGCAGCTGGACAAGGGCCGTCAGGTCTACGCCTTCGGTGCCGGCACCCAGAAGATGTACGACTACCTCAACGACAACCCCGAGTGCATGTCTGCTCCCGTCGATTACACCAACGACATCCGCAGCATCTCCGCGCTGGACAACTTCGTCTCCATCAACAATGCGGTGGACATCGACCTGTTCGGCCAGGTGAATGCGGAGAGCGCCGGCGTCAAGCACATTTCCGGTGCAGGCGGCCAGCTGGACTTCGTGCTGGGCGCATACCTTTCCAAGGGTGGCAAGAGCTTCATCTGCCTGTCCTCTACCTTCTTTAATAAGAAGACCGGTCAGCTCGAGAGCCGCATCCGTCCCACGCTGGAAAACGGCAGCATCATCACCGATACCCGCGCCAATCTGCATTACCTCTGCACCGAATACGGCTGCGTCAACCTCAAGGGTCTGACCACCTGGGAGAAGGCCGAAGCCCTCATCAATGTGGCACACCCCGACTTCCGCGAGGAGCTCATCAAAGAGGCCGAGAAGATGCACATCTGGCGCCGCAGCAACAAAATCTAAACATCGCCGTACCGGCTCCTGCCGTCTGCGGCAGGAATGGAGTCACACATGATGGACAAAAAACCGCACATCAAGCCCTATCTCTACGGAACGCTCGCGGGCTTTGGTGCGATAAGTCTAAGCATCCTGTTCTTCTTCTTCATCTACCGCTTCGACGGGTTCGGCGACGCGGTCTCCAAGGTGACCGGCATCCTGATGCCCTTCATCTACGGTGCCGTTATCGCCTATCTGCTCAAGCCGGTGTGCAACACCATTGAGGGCTTTCTGCACCGCATCTTCCCCGAAAAGCTCCACAGCATGGCCAATATGCTTGCCATTGCGGCGACGCTGCTGTTCGGTGTGCTGGTGGTCTACGCCCTCGTGATGATGGTGGTGCCGCAGCTCATCACAAGCGTCACCTCCCTCTACTACACCGCGCAGACCAGCATCACCCGGTTCATGCGTTGGGTGAACACACAGGAAGTCTTCTTGGATAATGAGACACTGATGGGCTATTTCAACAATGCCTACGATGCCATTGCTGACAACCTGACCACTCTGCGCACCACCCTGCTCCCCTCGCTGCAGAATATACAAGGCATCCTGAGCGGTGTGGGCGTCGGCGTCATGAGTGTGGTGACCTGGTTCAAGAATCTGCTCATCGGCCTTATCGTCGCCGTTTACCTGCTGGCCAGCCGCAAAAAGTTCGCCAAGCAGGCCAAGATGATCCTCTACAGCGTCGTCAAGCCCCACTGGGCGCAGCTCATCCAGGAGGAAGTCCTCTACGCTGACAAGATGTTCGGCGGCTTCATCAACGGCAAGATCATGGACTCTGCCATCATTGGTGTGCTCTGCTATTTCGCCTGCATCATCTTCAAGTTCCCGAGCGCACTGCTGGTGTCGGTCATCATCGGCGTCACCAACGTCATCCCCTTCTTCGGCCCCTTCATCGGTGCCGTGCCTGCAACGCTGCTCATCCTCATCCAAAGCCCCATCAAGGCCCTCTGGTTCGTGCTGTTCGTTCTGGTGCTCCAGCAGCTGGACGGCAACGTCATCGGCCCGAAGATCCTGGGCAACACCACCGGCCTTTCGAGCTTCTGGGTGCTCTTCTCCATCCTGCTGTTCGGCGGTCTGTGGGGCTTCGTGGGCATGATCGTGGGTGTGCCGCTGTTCGCTGTCATCTATGACGTCATCAAGAAGCTGGTCTTCCACGGCCTGCGCCGCAACGGCCAGCTCGACCAGATGACCGTCTACCACGACGAGTTCGGCGATCCCAGCGACCCGGCTCCCGCACCTGTGGAAGATGAAGAAACCGAAATCGTTATGGATTCCGGCGAAGAATAAAATAACAAGATAAAGCCCCCATCCTCCCGGCTGCCTCAGCCGGTGAAGATGGGGGCTTTTCTGCGCAATTTTATCTTTGAAAGACCGATAAAGTCATTTCGCGTGAGCAGTGGAATGTGCCGGTTCCCAATCCTTGTAATTCTCGTACCGGCTCTCCCTGAGGGTGACGTGCGACCAGATCTCGTCGGCCACAGGCTGCCAGTCGGCAGCATATGCACCGCATTTGTCGCAGAGATGGTCTACGCTCTCGGGCGACTGCAAGTCGGTGCTGTGAGCACCGGTGTCATGCACCATCTGGCGCAGAAGCTCGGGGTTCTCCAGCATCGGGCAGGGACGCAGGTGGTTTTTATTGAAGGGCTGGCCGTTGTGGTAGGCCATAAAGAGCGGGCTGCGGAGAATATCGAGGATGCTGCTGTCGTGGATGTTGGCGTTGGAGTAGTGGATGAAGACGCACGGTTCTGCATCGCCCGCCGAATTGATATGGAAATAGTTGCGTCCGCCTGCGATGCATCCACCCACAAACTCGCCATCGTTCTGGAAGTCCATCGGATAGAACGGAATATCGCTCTTTTCGGAGCGAAGATACCGGATGCGCTCGATCATGTACTTGCGCTGAGCAGGCGTGGGCATCAGCTCCGGCGCGGCCTCGTTGCCTACCGGCATATAGTGGAAGTAGAACCCGAAGTGCGCGCCCTTGTCGCAGAGCATCCGCATAAAGTGGTCGCTGGTAACGGCTTCGAGATTGTCTCTGGTATAGCAGATGGAGGTGCCAAAAAGGATCCCGTGGGCCTTGAGCAAGTCCATCGCATTCATGACAGCGGCATAGTGGCCGTCGCCCCGCCGGGCATCATTGGTAGAGGGAGTTCCCTCGATCGAGAGCATGAAGGCGATATTGCCCAGTTTTACGACCTCTTCGCAGAACGGCTCATCGATGAGGGTCGAGTTCGTGTAGATCGCAAACTGCACGTCGTTGTGCTTTTTTGCCAGACGGAGAATATCTGCCTTCCGCACCAGAGGCTCGCCGCCGGTGAGCATATAGAGATAGACCCCCAGCTCCTTGCCCTCGGTGATGATCTTGTCCATATCCTCAAAGCTGAGGTTGTTTTTGTGGCCGTACTCGCCCGCCCAGCATCCCACGCAGTGCATATTGCAAGCCGAAGTGGGGTCGAACAGGATCAGCCACGGGATATTGCAGTGGTACTTTGTGCGGTTCTCGCGGATGGTCTTTGTCCCCCGGCAAAACGCCTCATAGCCAAGGTTGAGCGCCGTGGTGCGTGCCACGCTGGGCGCGGTCTGGTCGAGCACACAGTTGATGAGCTTCGACCACTTGCTGTCCGCATCGGTCAGCACTGCGCGGGCGTGCTCATACGTCTCCTCGCTGAACGAGTCGCCATAGAACTGCTTTGCGACGTCCACCATCTCGGCAAACACCTTCTGACGGTCTTTTCTGACATGAGCCAGTGCCACATCCACCATCGTTCCGACAGCGGCACGCTGTACCTTATGGCTCAACGGCTCCAACGCGATACTCATAAAAGTCTGCCTCCTTATGTGGGTCTTTGCCAGCCCTTTGTTTTGACAATACTTTAACATTTTTCCGACAAAGGTTCTATAAACAAGCAGAGCAGGGTGATAGTTTTTCTATCATCCTGCTCTGCTTGTTCAAATTTTTATCATTCGTCGATTTTTGATGCTCTGCCGTCGGTGCTGAAGCGCAGCAGCGCCCGCTTCAGATCCCCGTGCATCATGGTGTTGAGCCGTTCGGCCATGATGGCTGGTTCGGTCTTCATATCCCGGCGTATCCATTCCAGCACCATGCCCACAAAGCCATACTTATAAAAATCAATGATGAACTGCTTGTCCTCTTCCTGCACCGGAATGTTTTCACGCTCTATAAACATCCGCAGCAGAGGGTCAAGCATTTTATAGAGGTACTGCTCCACCTGTTCCCGGCTGATGGAGCGGTAGACATTCAGCACCAGCACCCGGTTGGCCTGCACCTTTTCCAGCATATCGCGGAAGGCGTCGCTCCACGTCTCAAAGTCCTGATGGCCTTCCAGTGCCTCTGTGGCATCCTCCACCAGGATCCAGTCCACCAAATCGTAAATATCCTTGAAATGGTAGTAAAAGGTCATGCGGTTCACACCGCAGTCCTCGGTAATGTCGTTTATCGTTATCTTATTCAGCGGCTTGCGGAGCAGCAGCTTTTTGAGCGATGCTTCCAGCGCGCGTTTTGTCGTCTGTGCCACGAGAATGCCCATCCTTTCGCGTTTGCCCCGTTCTGTGCGGAGTTTCCCAACTTCTATCTATTATGATACCTCATCCGCCCGTACAGGTGCAAGCACCTTTTTCGACTTTTTCATGAACTTTTTATGTTTCCTTAAGATTTGGACAGCAAAAAAGCCTGCGCCGCCGCAGCGCGTCGATCAGGAGCTTTCCGAAAAGCTTTGACATTTTCCGTCTCTCCTCTTGATTTCTCCCCCGGCCCTGCTTACAATGGAGACACAGAGGAGGCATCTCCCCTGTTCTTTTGATTGGGAAAGAGGGTTTTCTTATGCTGAATACCATCGGTTTCTTAGGCTGCGGCAACATGGGCGGAGCCATCGCCCGGGCCGTCTGCAAGGCGGCAGACCCGCAGAACGTCTGGCTCGCCAACCGCACCGCCGCCAAGGCAGAGGCTCTGGCCGCTGAGCTGGGCTGCAACACCACCATCAACGACGAGGTAGCGGGCCGCTGCGACCTCATCTTCTTAGCCGTCAAGCCCCAGATGATGGAGGAGCTGCTGGCACCGCTCCGCTTCACGCTGGCCGAACGGCCCAGCCGCTTCGTGCTGTGCAGCATGGCGGCGGGCCTGTCCATCGCCCGCATTCAGGAGATGGCGGGCGGCGACTGCCCCGTCATCCGCATCATGCCCAACACGCCCGCTTCGGTGGGGGCCGGTATGATCCAGTACTGCACCTCCAACGTCACCGCCGAGGAAGAGGCCGAGTTCCTGAAGCTGATGGCCCCCGCCGGGCGGCTGGATGCTGTGCCGGAAAGCCTCATCGACGCGGCCAGCTGCGTGTCCGGCTGCGGCCCGGCCTGGGTGTACCAGTTCATCGAGGCGCTGGCCGACGGCGGCGTGGCCTGCGGCCTGCCCCGTGCCAAGGCGCAGGAGTACGCCGCCCAGATGGTCCTGGGCAGCGCAAAGCTGGTGCTTGAGAGCGGCCAACACCCCGGCGCTCTCAAGGACGCCGTGTGCAGCCCCGGCGGCAGCACCATCCAGGGCGTGCGGGTGCTGGAAGAAAAGGGCCTGCGGGGCGCGGTGATGGACGCCGTCATCGCCTCCTACAACAAGACCAAAGAGATGGGAAAGGGTTGATCTATGCGCATCGTAGTCAAAGTCGGCACCTCCACACTGGCCCACTCCACCGGGCGGCTGAACATCCGCCACACCGAAGAGCTGGTGAAAGTGCTCAGCGATTTGAAGAACGCCGGACATGAGGTCATCCTCGTGTCATCGGGTGCCATCGGCATGGGTGTGGGCAAGCTGTCGCTTTCCGCCCGCCCTACCGATATGTCCTCCAAGCAGGCTTGTGCCGCTGTAGGTCAGTGTGAGCTGATGTACACCTACGACCGGCTGTTCAGCGCCTACGACCACACGGTGGCGCAGATTTTGCTCACCGGCGTGGACATCGAGCACGCCAGCCGCCGCGAGAACATCCAGAACACCCTCACCCGCCTGCTGGAGCTGGGCGCGCTGCCCATCATCAACGAGAACGATACCGTCGCCACCGACGAGATCACCTCCATCGGCGACAATGACACCCTCGCCGCCATCGTCACCTGCTGCATCAAGGCCGATCTGCTGGTGCTGCTGAGCGACATCGACGGCCTCTACACTGCCAACCCCCACACCCACCCGGACGCAAAGCCCATCCCGCTGGTGGAGGACATCACGCCCGAGGTGATGGCGCTGGCCGACGGGGCCGGCTCGGCGCTGGGTACCGGCGGAATGTCCACCAAACTCCGGGCCGCCCGGATGGTGACCTCCAGCGGAGCTGACATGGTCATTGCGAACGGCGCCCACCCCGAGCTGCTCTATGACATCGCCGAGGGCCGTGCCGCAGGCACCCGCTTTGCGGCCCACAGACAGGAGGCATAACATGACCACACAGGAAATTCTGGAAGCTGCCCGCGGGGCCAAGACTGCCGTTGCCCTTTCGGACAGCGGCACCCGTGATTCTGCCCTTCTCGGGATGGCTGATGCCCTCTGCGCACCGGAATCCATGGACGCCATCCTCGCCGCCAACGCCGAGGACATGGCCGCCGCCAAGGGCCGCATCAGCGACGTCATGCTGGACCGCCTCGCCCTGACGCCCCAGCGCATCGAGGCTATGGCCAAGGGCATCCGGGACGTTGCCGCCCTGCCCGACCCGGTGGGCCGGGTGCTGAGCCGCATCGAGCGTCCCAACGGCCTCGTCATCGAGAAGACTGCTGTGCCGATGGGCGTCATCGCCATCATCTACGAGAGCCGCCCCAACGTCACCAGCGACGCTGCCGCCCTCGCCATCAAGAGCGGCAATGCCTGCATCCTCCGCTGCGGCAAAGAGGCGTGGCGCTCGGCCAATGCCATCGTGACCACCCTGCGGCAGGGCCTGCGGGCAAACGGTCTGCCTGAAACAGCAGTCTGCCTCATCGAGGACACCACCCATGCCTCGGCCAATGCCCTGATGACCGCCGTCGGCTATGTGGACCTGCTCATCCCGCGCGGCGGGGCCGGACTCATCCGTGCCTGCGTCGAGAACGCGAAAGTCCCCTGCATCCAGACCGGCACCGGCATCTGCCACATCTTCGTGGACGACACCGCCGACCAGACCAAGGCGCTGGACATCATCGAGAACGCCAAGGCCAGCCGCCCCAGCGTCTGCAACGCCGAGGAAGTCTGCCTCGTCCACAGCGCCATTGCGCGCGAGTTCCTGCCCAAGCTGGCCCAGCGCCTCGACCCCGACCGCACCGCCAAGGGTCTGCACCCGGTGGAACTGCGGCTGGACGAGCGCGCTGCCGCCTTCATCCCCGGCACCCCCGCCGGGCCGAAGGACTTCGACACCGAGTTCCTCGACTACATCCTTGCGGTGAAAGTCGTGGACAGCGTGGAGGAAGCCATCGCCCACATCGCGGCTCACTCCACCGGCCACAGCGAAGCCATCCTGACCCGGACCGACGCCCACGCCGCCCTCTTCACGGCGGCAGTGGACAGTGCCGCCGTCTACGTCAACTGCTCCACCCGCTTCACCGACGGCGGAGAGTTCGGCCTTGGCTGTGAGATGGGCATCTCCACCCAGAAGCTCCACGCCCGGGGACCCATGGGCCTCGGCGAGCTGTGCAGCTACAAGTACATCATCCACGGCAACGGCCAGACCCGGTAATTTTCGGGTTTTTCCAGGATGCATCACCCTTTCGGTGAAAATTTTCTCCACAGGCCGGGGCCAAATGCCCCGGCCTGTATTTTTGTTTCCTCAAGATGGGCCGTTTTTCTCTCAAGCACACTTTTGGTTGAAAAATTTTTGCAAATACATCCGAGAATAATTTCTTGTATCCAAATTTTCTCCATTCTCCACAAAGCAATAGTCATACTTTTGCCACTTTGTTCTACAAAAATCACAACAAACCTCTTGACAGACGGGCCTTCTGCGGGTTAAATTTAGAATGAGAGTGTGATTCGACACAATCTCACTGGTCTAGTCTGTTTATTGAGAATTGTTCTCCACAAGACTTCAACTTTTCAGACCGTTTTACTGCGGAGAGCACTCTTCCGAGCATATCCGCCCACTCACAACACTATACTTGGAATGAAGGAGAGAGCGTTATGACGATTGCTATTCTTGCACATGATTCCCGCAAAGAGCTGGCGCTGCAGTTCTGCACAGCTTACAGCGGCATCCTATCCCGCAACACAGTCATTGCCACCGGCACCACCGGTCGGATGCTGGCGCAGGCCACCGGCCTGCCCGTACACTGCTACCTCTCCGGGAAGCTGGGCGGCATCCAGCAGATCTCGGCCCGGGTAGCCTGCGACGAAGTAGACCTCGTGCTCTTCTTCCGCGACCCGCTCAAGGCCGAGACGGGCAGCGGCAGCGAGCAGAACCTGCTGCGGCTGTGCGATATGCACAGTGTGCCGATCTCCACCAACATTGCCACCGCCGAAGTGCTGCTGCGCGGCCTCGACCAGGGCGACCTCGACTACCGTGAGGGCATCCATCCCGACATCGTGGAGCCGCTGCCCGTCCATCGGGCCGTGTGCTGAGCCTGTTTTTATAGCAGTTTGCGTTTTTAATGCACAAGCAACATCCGCAAACTGCATATCG
>OGKR01002336.1_pt1 | contig 10303 bp, 6 predicted proteins | sample 1572431 | NCBI WGS metagenome assembly OGKR01 (sample SAMEA2582079, study PRJEB24529) | metagenome | biome: Human gut stool | place: China | collected 2011 | reverse complement strand
AAGCAGATCGATGCTTTTTCTTTAATCCCTTTGCACTCCATACGATTAAGCGCGTTCTAGGAAATATCTTTGATTCCCTGTATCATCATCCTCGTGAAATTAAGCTATTTTTCTACTATGTCAACGAAGAGGTAGAAAACTTCTTGAATAATCATGTGCGACTCGAACAGGAAGAACCTATCGATTGTAGTGATCTCTTTGAAGAAAATGATGAGAAAGAACGAATTTTAGTATATTCAGTAAATCTATTTTAGGATTTGATATATACTATTTGATACATTAGATTTTATGCATATTTTTATATAAAAATATGTCATTTTATATACATTTTCAGCACAAAAATTTAATACAATAAGCTATATAAGAAACCTCATTTTGAATAATTGTATTTGCAGTTTTACATTTGTACGACTAGGACATAATTCATATTGAGGTTTTATTCTATTTTTAAGAAACTTTCACCTAGATTATTAAGGAAAAAGCAGATAAATTCTGCTATAATAATATATTAGAGATTATAAAATCAAATTATTTTTTATGGTTCTATACATTGATTCGTATGCACTAATGTAGTGGATAGGGCTGAGTGTATTGAAGACTGGAGGTACCCGTGGAAATCATCGACACAGCATTGATTGAACGTATTCGCAAGGCCTTAATTAAACGTTATGATCGAGATCAACAAATTCAACAAATGATTGAAGAAATTGGTGCCGAAGAGGGACTCAATGAAACTGAATTGGCTATTGTTTATCAAGCTTATTTAGAGGTTAAGGAACGCATATACTATACATCCTCTCTCGTCGATTTGTGGAATCAAATTGAAGAGGTTCAAAAACGAATGTCCATGTTGCATACCTATGATTCTCTTGAAGAGGATTTGTTTGGCAATGTGTTGGGCGACGATAAAGAGAATATCATCATTTCTGATGGATCTTATCTTGGCAAGGGTGCTAGTCATAATAATGATGTATACGCTATGGAACAGGTCCAATTATCGGATATTCCTGTGCAGCATGATTCTACCGTGGGCATGAACCATATTAAATTGAACGATTTGCATTCTATGGGTGGTCTTTTTACAGGATCTGGTGAAAGCTCTCAACATGAGATATCGGACCTTGATGAAGACATTGTAGAGCATATGGATGTAAATCCACTAGATGGCGTGGAAAGCTTAGAAGTCCATCACTTAGATGATGAAAATCCTTTTGATAATGATGATTTGGAAGAAATGTTAGCATCTAAGAATAAAGATAAAGATTCTAAAAAAGAAGATAAATCTCATAAAAAAGATAAGAAATTAGAGGAAGAAGATGTATTGGATGATGACGATATGTCCTCTATTGATCCATATACAGCAGTAAATGCTTTATTATTCGGTAAGTCTGGCTTAGATTCAGATAAAGCCAATAAGAAGATGGAAAAGCTTCTTAAAAAGCAATTGAAACGCGTAGATGATGAATGGGCGCGTATCAATGGAACTGACGATACATCTAAAAAATCTAAGGATTATAAAAAATTCAAAGAAGATAAGAAATCTAAGGGCGATAAGAAATCTAAGGGTGACAAGAAATCCAAAGAGGATAAAAAGTCTACAGAGGATAAAAAGGACAAAAAACATAAAAAGTCTAAGGAAGATAAACATTCTAAATCCGAAGATAAGTTAAAGAAAAAGAAAGACAAGGCTGAAAAGAAGCTTAAGGTCTTAAATGATAAGTTAAAAACCGTCTTTTTAGGCGATACTTTCAGTAAAAAAGATAAGAATAAAGACAAGAAAAAGGATAAAAAATCCAAAAAGGATACATCCGAAAAAAAGCAAAAACGATAGTTTCCGTATGGAATAGTAAGGCCTCTGAACAGAGAGCCAAGGAGAGTACTAGTGCTAAGAAATCAGCCAGTGCTGAAACTATCGACCGCGGATGCGGTAAATGCAAACGATGTAAGGGACCTAAATGTAAGAAATATCCAAGATAGTTGATAGTTATGTAGTGTTAGGTTAATAGTTAGTGTTATAAGATACAACAGTTAGGGGTTAATGATGAACCGATGGCAACGATTATTTGAAGGCATACGAACAGAGATTAAGGTATTTATCTTTTTTTCTGCTTTGTTGACTGCATTTAGAATCGTGTTTCTTGCAGTATTTCAATCACAACTAGCATCTGTGACGATGGAGAATATCCTTACGTCCTTATGGCTAGGCTTTAGATTGAGTCTCAAGACAGTCGGTTCTTTGTGTTTACTAGGCTTTTTAGGAGGTACATTAGTACATACCTTTGTACCTAAATGGCCGTCCTTACGCATTAAACAGGTTGTGTATTCCATAGCGACTGTACTGTTAACCTTCCTATTCTTAGGCCGTATTCCGTTCTACAAAATATTCAATTCCTCTTATAATGCGATGCTCATCAATGGTAAAAACGATGATATCGGCGCCATTGTAAATACGGCGATTAACGAATATAATGCCCTCATGTACATTGTTGGGGCCGTAGTATTGAGCGCAGCCCTTTGTTATTTCCTCGTTAAATTCTTGGCGTGGGGTACAAAGAAATATAGTGATTACGTTGATACTCAATTAATTTGTGGCACCTGGTATCCTAAGACGAAGAAAACGCAATGGATCACAGGCATTGGATTGACTGTAGCTATCGGTGTATTAGGTCTGTTCTTTAGATTTGGTGGTGCTTTTAACTATACGAATTCCATTAACTGGGAAAGTGCGGCGCGCCTCAGTTCTAATTTATTAAACGAAACTATCCTCGACGATGTGCAGGCTCTTTATCGTGTTAAAAGCATTGCAAAACGCGCGGAGGAGTTAGAGGTTATCAACTTAACCCCTCAAGAATTGAGTGAAAAAATCAGTGCCATTGGTGGAACATTTAATGGTAAGGATTTTGATGGTTCTTTCACAAGAACTATTACGACAGAGCGTTTAGCGGAGCAACCACAGTCCATTAACATCGTTCTTGGTGAATCTTATGGTTTGTGGCCATTCCTCGCTGAATACAATGAACCTGGTGCGTACCTCGTTGAACAAGGTCGTAAATACGCTGCCAGTCCTCAAGCGATGAGCACGCAGCTCGCTCTTGCCCAAGGTACAGGCACGATGCCTGCTATCAATGGTTTACTCACAGGTATGCCTGACACAGGTCTATATCCTAATTACGAAGGTGAAAGTTTCAAACAACCGTATGGCTTAGGAATTGGTTCTGTTATGAAAAAGCTAGGCTATAAAACTGTATTCTGGTACGGCGGATTTAGTACATGGCAAAATGTGAAGAACTTCGTCTTGTCTCAAGGTTTTGATGAATTCCATGATGCGTCTGAAATGCCAAGCGAAGAAGGCAATGCATGGGGGGTAGCGGATAAGGATATGTTTAAAGCCATTTCCGCGTACATGGATCAACATAGAGGGGAAAAAATCCTCAATGTTATTATGACCACATCTAATCATCCTCCATATAGCGTTAATGTCGCTAAAGAAGGGTATGATGTGAATAAGGTAAAAGGCCATTTGCCTGATACAATTGCAGAAACTGATAAGCAATTGAACGAAATGGGTCATATTTGGTACGCAGACCACGTGATGGGCGAATATATCGCTAGGGAAGAAAAAGCAGATCCATCTGCGCTCTTTGTCATCACTGGTGACCATAGCGAACGATTTACCTTTGCTCGTGAAGTAGGTCCTAATGTGGCGTCTACGATTCCAATTATCTTCTACGGTCGTGGTATTCATAAAGATTGGCTTGCTCCTAATGCCTTCGGTATGAGCATTCAAATCATTCCTACATTGGCAGAACTTGTGGGACGCCCTGGTCAAACCTATGAAGCCATGGTGCCAAGCTTGTTTACACAAGAGGAATTTGTCTTTAACCATAGACTATATTTAGATAACAGTGGAAAACTTATGGAACAAGGCACAAATATGCCTCAATCCTATGGTGATGTGATTAAGAACATGCGCGAACTAGCGGCATGGCGTATTAAGCACGGGGATAGTATTAAATAATTTTTGTATACGATACATATGGTAGATATCATATTTGTATCTACCATATGTATTTACATAGTAAATTAAAGGGATTTGTAAGTTAAAGGATGATCTATGAGCACTGTGACGGCTATTATCTTAGCTCGCAACGAAGAAAAACATATTGTAGATTGTATTAAAAGTATTCAATTTGCTGATGAAATATTAGTTATTGATGATGGAAGTACAGATCAAACGGTACCTCTTGCTACTAACTTGGGGGCTAAAGTTATACCACATCCTCTGAATGGAGATTGGTCACAACAACGAAGATTTGGTATATCTCAAGCACATTGTGAATGGATTCTATTTATAGATTCGGATGAGCGTGTATCTCCTCAATTAGCAAAATCAATCCAAGAATCTATTAAAGGAGAGCCAAAGGCCTATTGGTTACGAAGATATAATTTATTCCATCACAATCAGGCAACCCATGGTGTGGTGAGACCTGATAAGGTGTTACGATTGATGCCTCGAGAGGGAGCAACTGTGGAAGGTGCTGTTCATGAAGCTTTTATCAGTCCCTATCCACAAGCTACATTAGAAGGTAAATTGTACCATTACACTTATGATAACTGGCATCAGTTCTTTGAAAAGTTCAATAAATACACTACAGCAGCGGCCAATAAGTACAAGGAACAAGGGAAATCTTGTAATTTTTTAGGGGATATTATATTGCGTCCAACATGGGCATTTTTTAAGATATATATTTTGCAAGGTGGCATATTAGATGGAAAAATAGGTTTTCTATTATCTATCTACCATATGATGTACACCATGACGAAATATGTAAAATTATATTATTTAAACAAATCTAATGGGCAATTATAATCAGTAATTTAGTATAGTAGATAGCTATGGGGAATTATTGTTCTTGAAGTAGATATGGAAGTATGAATGAGTGAACAATTTTTTCTATCCCTACAACAAAATATAAAACTAATGTTTTGGGCTCCTATATTGAGCACCATCTTTCGAATCATATTCATGATTGTGTATAATCCTTACCCCACATGGAAGGGACGCTGGAAATCTGTATTAGGTTCATTGCGTTACGGCTTCTGGTGGGGCATGGATTTTGATGCTTATGTATTCTTATTACTCTTAGTATTGGTGACGCTTCCTGCATTATTATTTGATGAGTATCATCAAATAGAAGATACTGTACGGTTAGTGGGATTAACTATTTATTCCTGCATACTTTACGTAGCTTTTGCTGGAAAAATGATTTTTTATAAGCATTTCCATGATACGTATAACTATATGGTTCATTATGGAAATCATGCAGAGAAGCGTAATTTGATTGATGTATTCTTTAATCAAGATCGAGGAATTCTCGTCATTTTAGGATTGATTCCTATTACGTTTATATCCTGGTATATGGGAGAGTTCTTCTTATCCTTGCCATCTATACCCTATCCAACTATTGAAGGAACTTGGTCTACTGTAGCTTGGAATATAGGTCTTGTGGCTGCCTCCGTTTTGGGGTTTTATTGGTTCCGCTATGGTGGAACCTTATCTCATGATGATAAACCAGAATGGGATACGATTCCTACAGTGGTAAAAGAGGATATATTCTTTGCTCGTGCTACAGTGCCAGATCTATGTGCCTTAGAAACGGTGCTAAAACATCCCCTTCGTGATGAATATACCGCATCTGCTGAGGACATTGATGACGCGATTCACCGTATTGTTCCTAAGGAATATAAAGATTCTTGGAAGAATTTGAATACACCGCTTCATGCATTCAAACGCGTTGCATCAGGTCCTCGTATTGATAAACCACAACATATATTCTTTATTGTTGGTGAAAGTATCCCTCAGTGGTCTCTTGATGAACCTTATAAGGATCTCAATATATGTCCTGGTTTATGGGATTTTAAAGATAATCCACATACGGCGCAAGTACCTAATTTCTTGCCTGCCGGTAATGTATCTCGTCCATCCATTGTGAGTCTGTTATCTGGTGTCTATGATGCGGGCATGGAAATCAATGAACGGGAATCCTTCTGGCATGAACCATTGCCGACTTCTTTAGCATCTCAAATGAAGCGTTTAGGTTATGATACGATTTACTGGTATGGTGGCAATGCATCGTATGGTAACTTTAATCACTTTGGTAAGGCTCAAGGATTTGACCGCGTAGAAAGCGCTTCCGTTTTTTGTGGCCCTGATGCCCCTAAGACTTGGGTAGGCGTTTATGACCATGTATTTTTAGAACATATTGAAGAGGAAATCAAATCTTTAGAACATCCTACATTCCATTTTATTTATACTACATCCAATCATGGTCCTTATAAAATGGAGGATTCCTTATTAGATTATGATCCTGAACAGGTGATGCCAAACCTTGGAGATGATTTAAAATCCAATAAGAAACGCAATAAGGAATTGGCTACTTATCGCTATAGTGATAAGGCGATTTTTAACTTTGTTAATGCTATGAAAGAGGCATTTCCTGATAGTTTATTCGTTGTCACTGGTGACCACTCTAATCTATTTGGCTCTTTGAATAATACATCCTTAATTCAACGAGACTATACCTTGCGCGATACATTCTGTACGGCAGGGCTGTTACAACACCCTGCTTTCACCAAGGACATGATTACGGCACCAATTGGCACGCATATGAGCCTCATGCCTACCATTATTGAAGCCATTGCGCCAAAGGGTTTCGAATATTATTCCATCGTACCGTCCTTGTTTGATGAACAGCCAGATACATTAGTTACACCATATCAATGGATTACGCCTCATATGATGGGCGATGTTCGTATGGATTATGGTGAAAGCAACATACCGTCCTATAAACCGGTTGAGCCAATTCGCCCTATTAATAATCATGGGGACGATGCGCGAGATTGGACAATGTTGACCATGTGGCTCATTAATCACGAAGACAGCATGAATAAGTCATAGTATAATTAAATGATAATAGTCTATTGATGTATATGTAATCAGTATTTCGTATACATCAATAGATGCTACTATATGTGTATTGATATGTGTATGATAGGAGGAACCTATGTCTATAATCAATGTTGTAGGCGCCAAAATTTGGGGTGGCGGTGAACAATATGTATATGATATTTGTAAGCAATTACAACAACGACATAGGACTGCGTATATCTTAGTGGACCAATCGAATGAAGATATGCAATCTCGGTATGCCCAAGTGGGCCATGTGATGACTGCAAATCTCTATACCTTGAAGGGTTTTCTATCTGTTAATGCCGTGGCTAAACAGATGAAAGAACAGGGGATTAATACGATTGTATGCCACTCTGGTAAATATATCTTATTCTGTATTGCTCTTAAGCAGTTAACAGGTGCTAAATTGGTGTTTATAAAGCATAATCTTGTACCTGGTAAAACAGATATGTATCATAGATGGATCAATGCACAAGTAGATGCCTTCGTTTGTGTGTCTAAACTTGTGTATGACGATCTTATGACGCCTGCTATTAAGGATACTAGCAAATACCATGTTGTATATAATGGTATCGATCCGAACCGATTCCAGTCCTTTTCAGATGCTGTTCCCATGAAATATAAGGTTAGAACCTTTGGATATAGTGCGCGTATAACAGAACGAAAAGGTTTGTATCTGATTTTAAGTGCTCTGGAACAGATTCATCAAAACAATCCCGATGTTCGATTGATTATATCGGGGGCTGGTACAGAGGATCAAATTAAGAAATTAAAAGATTATATACATGTACATCAAATGCATTCTTACGTTGAATTTATAGGCTTTACACGAGATATTGAAGGTTTATATAGATCCATAGATTGCTTACTATTGCCAACGATAACGCGTGAAGCATTTGGTCTCGTTATTTGTGAGGCTATGTATTGCGGTGTACCAGTCATTACAAGTGGCTCTGGGGCTCAGCGAGAAATCATAGACGATGGTGAATCTGGATTTATTGTAGATCCGCTGAACGAACACAGCTTACAACAAGCTATGGAACATGTGATGAGTGATGCTGTAAACTTGCCAAATATCATCACAAAGGCACGACAAGTTGTGGAACAACGATTCATTGTTAATCGTGTGGCAGATGAATTAGTTACGATTATAGATAATTTACACTCCACTGATAAGTAATGATAAGGTTTGGTAGTTTTTTAGTGGATAGGAGTTTGAGATGGGATATTTAGAAACACAATGGCAGCGAGGTCGTAAGATTTACGGCAAACGTAGTTGGAGGGAAACGCGACGCACTTTCCTTCATACAATGCGCTCTATCCGCAATAAACGAGAAATAGAGGCACTAGAGAGCTATTTTGCAAGCTATACACCAGATCCAACATTATTAGACCGTCAAGTTGGTCTATTTGAGTTAATGACGCGATATTTCTTGTTTAAAAGCTCAACACCACAGGAACGATTAGAGGCTATTATTAATCATTTTGATTATTTGAAAGATGTGTTTACAGATGAAGCCATTCGCGAAATGTACTCTGTAGATCCAGATAATATTTATGACGATGTAAGTCGTATGAATCGTGGCTTTATCGTATGGGAATCAGAAGACCTTGATATGGTGGCTCGTTTATATTATGGACCGGGTCAACGAAAAGAAGGTTTTTTAACCTTGTTGTTAACCTTGGGTAAACAAGGTGTATACCATGCTAACTTCCGCTTTGGTAAAGGTTTTAATGGGGAGCCTGCTATGTGGATTGGCACGATTCAAGGATATAAAGATGGCCTTGATAATGCTAAAACAGTTACTAAAAAGATGTTTGGGTATCGACCAAAAAACTTTATTATGTTCCTATTACGCCATATTGCGGTCCTTTGTAAGGTCGAATCCATTTATGCCGTATCTGATGAAGGCTTCTATGCTAATACCCATTTAGTTCGCGGTCATCGTGCTAAGGTAGCTGAGCTAAATCCATTGTGGGAGGAATCTGGTGGTGTTGTATGTAGTGATGAGCGTTTTTTCAACATTCCATTAGAGGAATATCGTAAACCTATTGAAGAAATTAAATCACAAAAACGTAGCCAATACAGAAAACGCTATGAATTACTTGATCAATATGAGCAAGAGATTCAAGATCATATGAAACCATTGTTACGTGTAAAATAGATATCTATACAATAGATGTTTATATGATGAAAATTAGATTGTAACTATGTAGGTGAAAAGGGGTTAGTATGCAATCTTGGATAATTAAGAATTCTGAAATGGTGCTGACCGTACTCATTTCACTGATGATATGTACGACGCGGTCATCTATGGCACTAGGGAATTTAATATATAGCCTTATTATATTGATGACCTTAGTAACTTGTTGGTATAGACGACATGAAATCTCTGTACCACAGTCTATACGCCAATATGGATGGGCCTATGTAGGCATGTTACTATGCGTATTGCCGTCAGCATTAATCAGCAATGATATAGCGGTGACTACTAAATATTTCTTTAATATTTGGGTTTGGAAGGTATTAGTCATCGTACCAATTCTGTTATTTATTAAAAGTTCTCGCAAATTATACGCCATATTATCAGTATTCTTTGTATATATGGGTATCGATGCTTTTTCTGCCTTTGCACAGTATCTATTGGGCTATAATTTAGGTCCAGGAGGTCGTGCAGGTGGTGTTATTCATGGCTCTATGATGGGGCTCGCCATGTTGTTAACATTGGCCTTTCCATTGGCCTTAATTGCTGCTTATGATAAAGCATTTCCTTCATATCTGAGAAAATCAGCTGTATTCTCTTTATTTGGTATGTTATTGGGAATGTGGGGTAATCAAAGTCGAGGATCTTGGTTATTTAATGGTATTAACGGTATACTCATAACATTGCGCTATTGCTTCGTTAATATTCGCTATATATTGGTACTACTTGTAGCTGTTGTAGGTATAGGATATGCATTTAGTAGTAATCAAGGCTATGTAGATCGTTTTGAAAGTACTTTTAATATAAGCACAGATGGTTCAAATTTGGGCCGTATCTATGTATGGGAAGCCGATAATCAAATGATTATGGATCATCCTGTAACAGGTGTTGGTCCTGGGTTATGGCAAAAAACATATCGAGAGCATTATAAACTGAAACAAGAAACTCAAAATCTAGGCCATTCTCATAATAATGTATTGCAAATAGCCTCTGAATCTGGCATATTAGGGCTCATTGGTTTCTTAGGATTTTCATTCTTTATATTATGTAAATCTTTGATACATTATGTTAAATCAAGAAACCCTTATGATTTATCAATAATGGTAGGCTTTATTAGCTATTTGTTCTT
>OGKR01002333.1_pt1 | contig 10314 bp, 9 predicted proteins | sample 1572431 | NCBI WGS metagenome assembly OGKR01 (sample SAMEA2582079, study PRJEB24529) | metagenome | biome: Human gut stool | place: China | collected 2011 | reverse complement strand
TACATCCTTCTGAAGGTACACCAACGTTATTTAAAGCAAAAACTCCTGTGTATTCAAATAAAAAGTTGACGGGCAAGCCACATGCTTATATTAAAGCTGGCACAGTTGTGCGTTCTCAGAGTAAAACATCTATGATTTATAATGGCCTACTTGTGTATTTTAACTCAAAGAATACAATATACGGTGATGATTTAACTGAGTATGCTTCTAATCATGCTTCAGAATTCGATAAATTAGTTTCCACAAACAAATCAACAAAACTGTATTCATCGAAGACTTATAAGCCATGCGCAACTGTTTGTGTGGATACTTCATTTTTAATTACTGGTGAGGATTCAGATTTTTATACAGTAAGTTATGATGATCACAGTGCTCTGATTTATAAAAAGGATGCTGATGAGCAGATTTATGTCAAGGTTGCTTCTTATAATGATGTCAAGGAATCACTTAGTAAAATTTATGCTGATTTACAAAAGCTTGCAGATTCATTAAACCTTGATGATTCAGGCGTATTAATGAATTTTTCCTCTGAAGCAGGTTCCGAGATTGTTGAGTATGCTAAGCAGTTTGTTGGTAATCCTTATGTTTGGGGTGGCACCAGTTTAACAGATGGTTGCGACTGTTCAGGATTTGTTCAACAGATTTATGCACATTATGGTATTACATTACCAAGATGTTCTGCAGATCAGTCACTAACCGGAACACAGGTTTCCGTAGAGGAGTTGCAGCCAGGTGATCTTTTGTATTTTTACAGAGGTTCTCGCATAGGTCATGTTGAGATGTATGCAGGTAATGGAATGGTTGTTCATGCCAAGGGCTCTAAGTACGGTATTGTCTATGAACAGCTTCACGAAAAACCTGCAGTTTGCAGACGATATTTGGAGGATAAAGAAATTGAGAAATAAATATGTAAAATGGTTTATTAAGCATAAAGTGGCTGTACTTGGTGCAGTCGCTTGCCTTCTTGTGTGCAGTTTAGGTTTTTCTATTTATAAATACAAAACTGATATGGAAACATTAAAAACTGCCGATCAACAGCAGATTCAGACGTTGCAGGAGCAGGCTTCCTCAAAAAGCCGCACAGGGTATGTTGCCACAACAGATATAAAGCAGGGTGATATTCTACAGGATGGTGTCAATGTAACTGCTGGGTCTTTTGCTTCTGATGCAGATCAAACAACTTTTGCTGATTCAAGCTGCATTAACAAGCAGGCTGTTGTCACTATTCCATCTGGTAGCCCAATTACAAATAATGTTGTTGCTACAGTAATGGATAAGCAGCTGAATGAGCGTGAGTGCACTTTTGTTAACCTAAGCGCAAATTTAAAGGAAGGGGATTTTGTTGATATTAGAATTCTTTTCCCGAATGGTGAGGATCCAATTGTTGTTTCTAAAGTGAGTATTCAGAAACCAGTAGTTGTATCCAACCTTTGTTACTTATGGCTTACAGCTGATCAGATCTCTAATCTTGATGCAGCTGCAGTCGATGCCAATTTGCATGGCGCTATTATTTATACAACTAAGTATATTGAGCCTGAAGTGCAGCCTGCTAATGTTGTAAACTATCAGCCTAATGCAGCCGTTATTGATTTAATGAAATCTGACCCTAACATTATTCAGGAATCCATTAGTTCCCTTAGCGTTTCTGCTCGTCAGGGCTTGGAAGACAGATTAAAAGCTTTTGAAAAAGCTTATCCAGATTTCAAACTTAATTTGAAAAATAGTGATGATGTTGATGAAGCACTCAAGAATATTGGCAATGCTAATAATGCAGGAAGCTCATCTGGGTCCACAGATTCTTCTGGAACTACTAGTCAGCCATCAACACAGAGTTCTACAAATACATCTGATTCCGGGTCTGGTGCAACAGATGCAGCCGGATCAAATTCAACAAGTTCTAATGACACTACAGTTACATATGGGAATTAGGAGGTAGCGTATGAACACAAAAGTTTTTGGTTTTGTAGGTGTTGAATGCTACGATATTATTTATTACACAGCCAAGGTTGCTACCAACCTTGGCTTTAAATGTATTATGGTAGATTTGGCTAAAGATGGCGCTTTATCTTATCTTTATCAGGGTACATTTTCTGCTGGTGAGGTTGTGAATGTTAATGATATTGATTTAATTAAAGGACCATTGGAGACTGGAAGTCTCGCAGGATACGATTATGTTTTTATTTCTTATGAGCGTACTCCATTACCTTTAGAGCTGTGCCATGAATTATACTTTGCCGCAACATTTCAACGCAATGATATTTATTGGCTTAAGAATTTAAAAGTGCCAGATGTTGCCAGATTTCTCATTGTACGAGATCGTGCAGCTAGCTCAATGAGTTATAAGTATATTCTTAAAGAACTTCCGAATTTGGAGATTTCAGAGGATGATATTTATGCTTTGGAGGACACTGAGGATGATATTGCTGCAAAAATTTATTTGCAGCATTCGATGAAAACAAAACTCAGTAGGCTCTCTACAAGTATTAGAGATCTTGTTGAGCATCTGCTTGATATTGATTCAGATAAGAAACAATTAAATGCTGCTTGGACAGCTTTAAAGAAAGGATAGAATAAATGCATATTGTTTTTTGGTCTTGTATGCCTGGGCATGCTGCTGTATCTAGCAGCATGCTTTCTATTGCTTGTGATTGCGCAGGGTATCAGAAGTCCTTTACTGGAATTTTGCAGACACAGTATAAGAAGAATAATCTTCAGTACCCATTTTTCAAATTAGCTGATAAGGAGAACGTCGAGCAATACAACAGCGTAGGAATGGATTCTTTAATTCGTGCTGTGCGCGGTGGTTCAATTTCTGGTGGAATTGAAACAGCCGCTGTTTCATTCTTCGATGCTAAATTGTCACTTTATACACAGTCAACAAATTATGACGGTAAAGCTTACTACAATAATTTACTTCAAAGTATTCCACTGCTTGTTAAATCGTTAGACACAACTTTTGATCTTTCGCTCATTGATACAGCAGGTGGCAATGATCCGGTGTCTATGGCTATGCTAGAGAAAGCCGATTTGATTGTAGTTTGCTTACCGCAAGAAGATTGGATTTTAAATTATCAGTTTGCTAAATACAAATTTGATGCTTCTAAGGTGTTCTACCTCTTTGGTAATTATGATCCAAGATCTGTAATAACTATTAAATCTCTGATGAAATCCAAACGTTTTAAAGGCAAATTTAATTCAAAGAATTGTGCGTACATTATGCACGATATTGACTTTGCTAATTCCTTAAGTACAAGTTCCTTAGAGAAGTTCTTTGTCAAGGGAATGGAATGCGATAGCTCAAATCCTAATTATGCATACTTCAACAGTGTACATAATGCTACTCGCAAACTGCTTACGTTTGCTGGTATGACTCCAAGAAAGTAGGTGTAAATATGCATTTTCAAGATTTGGTGGCTATAATCGGTATCTCAGCTGCAGCTGGTGTTGCTTCGTATATGAAGTTTTTCAGAAAATACAAATTTACTACAGAAGGCTTAGATCCAGCAAAGCAGTTTACAGTTGAGTTTTTAACTGAAGGTGTGCGTGATACTTTCGATGCAATTCTTAATACGGATTACACCGAATTAAATCTTAATAAGGAGGAAACTGAGAAAAATATTCGAAGTAAGGATATTCTCAGGCATTCTTTAAAGGTGTGTACGCACGGTAACACTGGTGCAAAGATGTTCGTAGTTGATTACATTAGTGATCTACTACAGCGTAAATTTGGGGTGACAGAAGAAACTATAAATTATGCAATTCCGTTTGATCGACCAGATGAATTGACAGCAGAGTATAAGTTGAAGATTTTGCTTCATATTTACAAGAAAAAATTTGATATGAATGCAATTAAAGAACTGATTTTACGGAATAACCTTGATCGTCCTTTAGGTGAAGGGTCTGAAACTTATTATGAAATCTCATGCGCTGATATAGATTTGGTGTTTAGACGTCATTTGAAAGTTTATCAGGCTCTTACCTTTTCTGATAAAGTTGCTATTCTTTCGCAGAAGATTTATGAGAAGTATAAGGGTCTTGGTGTAATTGATGATATTCGTTTTATGAATATTGATGGTTTAAATGGTGGTACATCTGGAGTACCACAGACCTTTTATCAGTATGGTGCTGATACCACTTATGGTGCAAAGCCAGGAGAGCTACCTTTGATTGCTTGCAATGGTATTTGGATGATGTTTAAAGGTAAGAAAATTCATTTATCGTGCATTGGCTTTGGAACAGAAACCGAGTTGCAGCGAGTAACAAAGAATATCTGTAGATACAATAATGCACCAACCCTTTCAAAAATGAAAGGTTATTTGGTTAATACTACAGAAGATGGGTGTCGTGTTGTTGGTGTTCGTCCAGATATGGCAGAGTCATTCGGCTTTTTCTTCCGTAAGTTTGATGCCTCTCAGCGTATGCCACTCGAGGTTCTTTATCCATTTGAGTTTGTCAATAAACTCAAAGAGTTACTTAGCTTTACTATTGCAGGCTGTATGAATACAGGTTTAACTGGCCAGCAGGCTACAGGCAAGACAACCTGTCTTATGTCATTAATTGGTGACATTCCAGCAGCTTTTTCAATTCGTTTGCAGGAAATGGCTTTTGAATTGTATTTACGTAAGGTCTATCCAGGTAGAAATATTATGACTTTCGTTGATACACCAACAGTCTCTGCGCAGGCTTGTATTGAGTTGACGAAGAAGTCTGATGGTGATGTTAACTTATTTGGCGAGGTTGCGCAGGCTTCAGTAGTTCCATTAGCCTTGAAAATGGGACAGACTGGTTCAGCTATGCTTATGTTTACCTCACATCACAAAACCACAGATGATTTGGTTAATGAGTGGGGTGACGATTTAGTGTCAGAAGGTGCTTCTACAGATTCATTTAAGGCGACGCAGACTGTTGCTTCAGTGCTTGATATGGATATTCATCTTGAGCGTACCATTAATGGTATACGTTACATTGCAAGGGTTACACAGATTTTGCCACATATTGCAGAACCTTATCCTGAGTATAATCCAGAAGACGTCAATCGTTCTATGTACAATCTTCAGCGTGAGTACTTTTATCGTCGGACAGATAGACGCATGTTTGATACTGCCGATATTATTGTATATCATAAAGGACGTTACTTATTTGTGAATGATATTCATCCAGATAAAGTTGCTTTAATTAAGCAACATTTGTCAGATGTTCAATCTGCTAGATTTGATAAATTCCTTGGCCGAGTTCACAAGGAAGTTGTTTACAATCGGTCTCTTGGATTTACTGGTTACAGTACAACAGATTCACAGAACCACATTTATTTCGGTACCTGTGTTGATGAGAACAATAATGTAATTGGACACAGAGTTGATGATGTAATTAAGTACAACAATGGACGTACAATTAGCATTGATGATACGCAGGCAATTGTTGGTGATCTTGAGAAAGCCAATTATGCATTTGACTTACTCGAGGGTATCTTAAACATTGCATAGGGGGTGTATCATGATTTTACTTTCAGAACAACAGTATGTGCCTACTGTTGATGGCGATTTATCACAAGTTCAGCAGAAAACACTTTTTAGCGATGGTACATCTCAGGCAATTGCTTTTCTTATAATAGCAGCTGTCTTAATGGTAATAACTATCTTGTATATTGTTATATCAAGACAGAGAAATAAGTCTGCAAAGGAGTCTATTTTCCTGACTAATAAAAGTGCGGCTAGGTTCAATCGTATTCTTTTGCTTTACAATACTTTGGACAACCTTCCTCCACCTCGTAAGTATCTGAACAGACTACGACGTGAGTTTGAGATGATTGCACCTGGTGACGCAAAGTTTGCAAAAGAAAAAGCAACCTGGATAACTCTTGGTACTTGGGGTGGAGGTTTACTGGCAGGCATCATTGTACTGTTTTTAAAGCCAACGCTCTACATGCTGTTCATTACAGTTTTTACAGTGTACATTGCTTCACAGGAGATTGTGAACTACATTGTTAGCACAAACGAGTTAAAGCTTATGAATCAGTTTCTTAAGTTCTTGAGCAGATTCCGTTATCATTATTTAATTGATAATACTGTTGATGATGCTATTGAGGATGCTAGAGCTGAGGTTCCGCATTTAATGCAGTTACATGCTAAATTGATGCTGGATGCTCTTCATTCAGAAGCAGATAAGATTGATGAAAATTTGTTACGTTACAAGAATGCCATCTCTGATGTTTATTTAAAGCAATTTGTCGCTATTTGCGTAACAACAATGCAGCATGGTGATATGAAAGTTGATGGACAGTCCTTGGGTCTTAACCGTATTAAGGATCTGCGTGTCGATGTTGAAATTGAGATTCGTAAACGGAAAGATATCAATGCAGGATTTAAAGGTGCTATCTTACTTACAGCAGCGCCAGTGTATGCAATGCAGTTTATTTCAAACTGGGGTGTCAACACAATCGCTGCTTTACAGTCATTTTACTATGGTACTCTTGGTACATTAGTAATGATTGCTTGCTTTATTGTAACTATTGCAGCTCATGCAAAGATTAATCAGCTTCGTGAAACGCATAGGCAACAGCCAAGTGAGCATTACATGCTTCGCGCTATTTGTAATTTACGTTTTGTGAAGAAATTCACTACGAATTACTGGAATAAAAATTATGGTAAAAAGTTAAGAGTTAACAAAATCTTGCGTAGAACAGGTAATACAATTAAAGCTGAGCATTTTTTGGTTCGCTCCATGATCTTAGCATTTATCGCATTCTTATTAGCAACCGTTGTATTCATCGCATCCAATATTTCTACTAAGAATTATGTTAACACTGATTACTCTGCCATTGCTGGTGAATCTTCTTCAGGTACTGAGGAGCAATTGATTATTGTAATGATTCTGACGAAGTATTATTTCGATTATTACAAAACTCAGGATGTTTTAGCTTTGTATAATCAGGCTAATGGAACTGCAGTTGCCTCTTTGAATGAAGATGTGCAAACATGGTTTAATACACAGCTTGAAAATCAATTTCAATCTGGTGGGGCAACAATTTCTGAAAATGATGCAATTACATTGATTCAGCAGTATAACCAAGTTAACTCAGCGAATACTACATTGTACACAAAACTCTTTGGTACGACAGGTGTGCCAACGCTTGACCAGTCAAACGTTGAAAGTGTAAAAGCTTTTAATCAGATGCAAGAGATGATTCAGCGCGCTACTGAGAAAGATCCGCTGTACAATACAACAGGTCTTTACGATATTGTTGAGAAGTATACTTGGGATAAATATAAGACATATACAAATACTTATTTCCATTGGTGGTTTTTCTTGATAGCACTGGCCCTGGCTGCTGTTGCTTACAACGTTCCAATGATATTGTTAAAAGCGAAAGAGGAAGAACTACAGGTAAGTATGCAGGAAGAGGTAGTCCAGTATTATTCTATCATTTTGCTTCTTGTCTACTTTGAAGATGTTAACGCATTGACAATTCTAGAATGGTTGAACCTGTTCTCCAGCATCTTTAGTACATCAATTTCACGCTGTATTACCGAGTTTACAATGGATGAGCAGGCAGCTTTGCAACATTTGTATGACAGTGAGCCTTACGAACCATTTCAGCGTATTGTTGAGAACTTGATGATGGTTGACGACGTCGGAGTTTTGCAGGCATTTAATGAACTGAGTGCTACACGTAAATCAAATCAGGAGACAAGATCTCAGGATAATAAAAATGTCATTGCTTCAAGAGTATCACAGGCAAATATTGTAATGATGCTACCACTTAGTTCAGTTGCTGGCGGCTACATGATTATTCCTGTCATTGTAGAAGCTTTCACAGAGATGACAAATCTTGTTAAACAGATTTCAGCAATGTAGGAGGTTTTATGTCAAGTGCAGAAGAGGGATTAAAAATTGGCGCTGATCTTTCAATGTGGGTTTTTATTGCTAGTTTAGTATTTTTTGCTGTTTCTGTACTCACTTCGTTGTATAACCGTCTTGATTACAAAAACTTAAAGTCAGTATACACATATGTTAATGAGTATGCTGACTTTAATGATAAAGTGGTTACAGGCGATAGTGTACAGCAGTGCATTGAAAAGTATAAAGATACTATTTTTATACGAGTTGCTACTAATAAGTGTCCTACAGGTATCACCGAGAAGGATTTAAACAATGTAAAGAATCTCGACTCAAAATCATATGTTAATCCAGTGTGCTATTACTATGGTACATTGCTAAAGGATAAAAATGGTGATGTTGTTGGCATTAATTTTGAGCAAAATGGACTTAATTTGTCTAAGGAGCAGATAACAACTGCTATACAAAATTGTAAGCAGAAATTAGAGGAGTGATGCTAATGGTTGCAGAAGAGGGCTTAAAAATCGGCGTACGTTTGATTATAACTGTAGCATTTATTCTTCTTGGTATTGTTTGCATCAAGATGTCTGGGAATATGATTTCCTCTAAGGTGTCCAACGCGGCTGGTTTTGCTGCAATGAGCGATAATAGCCTGGCAAAATCTTTGACAAACAGAACATCAAAAGGTTCTTCTGTTATTAATCTTGTTGATGAATACTACAGAAATGTTCCAGTATTATTGGTGACAGGAGAAACTTACAATACACAGGAAAAATTTACTTATGATCTGGACAGTGTCCATGATTCTTCAAATGCAGCTTACATAAATCCACTACTCGATTACAGAGTTGATGTTGGCTTTAATCAGAATAATGATGTAGGCTGGGTTCGCGTTGTACAGTCTGATTTAGTAGGTAAATTAGATCTACCTACTGTACAGAATACAATTAGTAGCTACAATGATTTGCAATCAAAATTTAAGTTACAAAAAATTTTAATAGAAGATCAGTATGCTTTGTACCAAAAGCATAGATAGTTCTAAATTCGTTTGAACTCTAATCAGAGCTGGTGTGAGTAATATCACACCAGCTCTTTGACGCTTAGGCGTCAATCGTGGTTTCATAACAAACACCTTAATTTAGGGATTTACGGATGAATAGTCTGTAGATCTCTTTTACTCAGTAATGAGTAATAGGCCACATTCAATTAGCAACGTAGTTTGAAAGGAGGTTTATTTTTGAGTGATTCTGTAAATTCTGGTTTCCTAACTGGATTTAACTTAGTACTCACTTGCGCATTGGTATCAATCGCGATGGTACTTTTATCTAATGGAAAAGTTCTTACAGCATCGGTTAGTACAAAAATCTCTGCAGTAAATGCAAATATACAGGATGATGGTCTGATCCAGTATGATGGTGCAACCGTTAAAGGATCAGATGTTGTCAATTGCATTAAACGGTATTCTTCAAAACTTGACATTACTGTTAATAAACTGTGTGGATCAAAAGCTGAAACAGCAACAAAAGAATTAAATGAAGCCTTAGAAAAGATTAAATCATTAGAAAAAGAAATCATTAAATTACAGACAGAATTAGAAAAATAATAACTTGAAAGAAACGGTCAGGTTTTGCCTGATCGTTTAGTGTTTAATATGCACAGTCATAGAAAAACGTAAGTGGAGGATTTATGGAAGTTGAACTTTTAGCCCCTGGTGGTTCCTTTGAAAGTGTTATAGCAGCATATAATGCAGGTGCTGATGCTGTTTATACAGGAGGATTAATGTTTGGAGCCAGAGCCGGAGCCAATAATCTTACAACTGAAGAATTAATTGAAGCCTTAGAATATGCACATGTTCACGACAGAAAGCTATATCTTACAGTAAATACCTTGCTTAAAGATAAGGAGATAGAGACGGAATTATATGATTATCTGCTTCCTCTTTATGAAAATGGCTTATGCAGTTATTGTGCAGGATATTGGAGTTTTCAAATTTATAAGAGATAATTTTCCACTAATGCATATACATGCAAGTACCCAGATGACAATATTTGGAAAAGATACAGTTGCATTTCTTAAAGATTTAGGTGCTTCACGAATTGTAACTCCAAGAGAGTTTTCTTTAAAAGAGATAGAAAACATAAAGAATGACACTAGGCTTAAGGATATGGAGATAGAAAGCTTTGTACACGGTGCATTGTGTTATTGCTATTCAGGTCAGTGTTTTATGAGTAGCTACATTGGAGGAAGAAGTGGTAACAGAGGAAGATGCGCCCAGCCTTGTAGAATGGAATATGATGTATTAAAAGATGGCAAGGTCTTAAATCCCGGAAATAACAAATATGTTTTAAGTCCAAAAGACATTTGCACATTAAAGATTCTTCCCGAAATCATTAAATCAGGTGTATACTCCTTAAAGATTGAAGGACGAATGAAGAAGACCGAATATATTACAGGTGTTGTAAGTATTTATAGAAAATA
>OGKR01002332.1_pt1 | contig 10316 bp, 7 predicted proteins | sample 1572431 | NCBI WGS metagenome assembly OGKR01 (sample SAMEA2582079, study PRJEB24529) | metagenome | biome: Human gut stool | place: China | collected 2011 | reverse complement strand
TAGCTTATTTATTGCCGCGCTTAGGTCGAGCTAAGGTCTTTGTAGTGGCAGAGGCAGTAGGCTATCAAGGGGGACGCTTCACAGGTATTGCCATTACTTGTGAAAGAATGCTACTAGATAAGCATAAAACTATTCGGGCGAAGGATGTAACGCCTATTCAGTTGGAACGTACTAGTTCACCTACTAGCTCTTTGCTGAAAGGCACACAGCAAAAGGATGGCTTTAACGAACCTACTGATACTGTGGTGTGGAGTGCTATTGTTGAAAAGGGCATCGATCCTTATGATACAGTGTTGTGGAACATATTCCCCTTCCATCCACATAAGGATGGCAACCCATTGACGAACCGTACACCTACGGATAAAGAGCAACAAGTAGGTTGGGAATATACAAAATGCTTGTTAGATTTACATCTTGAGCTAGGCGGTGTAGAACCTCTTATGCTCGCCGTAGGACAAAAGTCTGCTGATACGATGGCTAAATTTGGCCTGTCTGCTATTGGCTTGCGCCATCCTGCAAACGGAGGAGCTAATCTCTATCGACAAGGATTTGCTGAGGCTGTAGATACTTATTTGAGATAATATGGTTTGATACATAATGGTAGAATAAAAGGTAAATTAAACAAATTGATGAAATAATAGTATCTTTTTGATAAGTTCTTAAGTATTAAAGAGTTTGTGCTTTTAAAAGAATGTTTTGGAGAGAGCTTTTAAGAGTATGTTTTAGAGGGGTTCGGAGAGAAGTTTATGAAACGTTATTGTGATGCTTGCCGTCATTATTGTGATGAGGCGGCTATGTTTTGCCCTACCTGTGGGCAGTATACAGTAGCAACAGAGGTGGAGCGTATCGCACCAGAAGGCGATGTAATCTATCCTTTCGCCCATTACCAAATGAGTTATAAAGATACATTCCTCTATGTAATGGGGAAAAAGTTCATGGATACGGATGGGCGTGCCTCTCGTAGAGAGTTTTTCCAGTTTCTATTGTTGTGGCATATTGCTATTGTCGGCTTGCTAGCAGTATTTTATGGCTTGACAGCCATATTCCATACGGGACCGTATCTAATCGGATTGGTAGGTCTTATCGTTGCCATACTCAGCTTAGTATCCTTGATGCCTTTGGCTGCGCTATCTGTACGACGCCTCCATGATACAGGTAAAAGCAGTGCTACCTTGTTGTTGTTTCTTATTCCCTTTGTAGGGCCTTTAATCTTATTAGGTTTGTTATGTGTAAAAGGACAGCCACAGGATAATCAATATGGCAGCGCATTGCAATATATCGTCATAGATAAGCGTTTGGCATCTATTATGAAAGTATCTCCTACGAGTAGTGCTTTAACTACACGTGTTCTTGTGGGATTGCTTGTTGTTGTAATCTGTGTATTTGGCGTATCTTTACGTGCGATGGGACCAGCTAATGAGGTATTCCCTGACGGATGGTTTACAAACTCCATCGTTGGTGCTGGTAGTGTGGAAGCATCGCGCGCTTCTGTGCAGAATTATTTTGATTCTGTAAATAATAAGGACTATGACAAGGCTTTCACCTATATCATGAGCCAAGCTAGTACAAATCCAGTGGAAAAGCAAAAATGGCTAGAGTCCATGAAACAGGCGCCAAAGGTAGATGTAGTATCCCTAGGTGTTACACGGGTGAGTCGCACAGGGGATTTGAAGCGCATTGTCTTTGATGCAAATCTACAAACTACAAAGGTTGGCGCCGGTGTTGTAGAATCAACGCCGATGAAGCGCTATATTTCTGTCATTGAAGAGAATGGTGTGTGGCGCATCGAAGGGTTTTACAAAACTATGCCAGATGATGACAAATAGAATATGATATATCTAAATAGCGTTAACATGGGGGCTACCCTCTTTTGTTAACGCTATTTTTATGTTACAATAGACATAACGTATGAAAGCGAGGCTTTCATCAAAATCGATCGGATTATATTGTAAAGATTATTAGATTGGAACGAAGAGAACGTACCCGTCGCGGCTGACATGTCTAATAATGGCAATATACTCATTTGCTATGGCAAATGGTCACAACAACACTAGGAACGGCAAAAATTGATAGCGCATTTTTGCGCCTATTTGACGAGACGCTAGTATTTTAGCGCCTTTTTCTTTGTGTGGCCTCCATAGCATAGATCAATTCAAGTGATAGGTGAGAAAAGAAACTATGTTAAATAAAATAATGAACAAAATTTTAGGAGGAACTGTGAATACAACAGATAATCAGGTTACTGCGCAAGTGAAAGCAGAACCGACAGTAGCAAGACATGCTACTCGTGCAGCTGCGGCTGAAGGCGAACAAAAACAGACTCGCCGCCGCACTAATACACGCCGTCCTGCTGGCGAGGGTCGTACTCGTCAACAAGCAGCTGGCGAAGGCGAAGGCACAACACGTCAACGCCGTACAAATACTCGCACAAGCGGGACTGGTGGTCGTACTAATACGACTCGTCGTACAAATACTCGTCGCAATGCCGAGCAAGGTGAAGGTCAAGAACGTACAGAACGTAAACCGCGCCAAACTCGTGCACCACGCGGTGAACGTAGTGAAAATACGCGCAATACGCGTACTAATAGTACTGGGCGCAATGGTCAAAATGGTCAAAACCGTAACAATAACCGTCCAAATAACCGTTCCACGAACCGCAATCATCAAGAGGAGCATGTGGAATTAGTAGGTCGCACACCAAATGGCGCTAACAAGGGTAAATTCCAAATAATCCCTCTTGGCGGTCTTGGTGAAATCGGTAAAAACATGACCATCTTCCAATATGAGGACGAAATCATCGTTCTCGACTCTGGTCTTGCGTTCCCTAGCGAAGATATGCTTGGCGTAGATATCGTTATTCCTGATATGAGCTATATCATCGAAAATAAGGATCGCGTGAAAGCTGTCGTAATTACCCATGGTCACGAGGACCATATTGGTTCCTTGGCATACCTTATGAAAGAAATTAACTGCCCAGTATATGCAACAAATCTCGTTTGTGGTTTGATTGAAGGCAAGTTTAAAGAACATAAGGTATCTCCAAAATGTCTTCGTACTGTTGCTGCAGGCGATGAAGTTCAAATTGGTCAAGTGAAGGTTGGTTTCATCCAAACAAACCACTCCATCCCTGACTCCTGTGCTGTGTACTTCGATACACCAATCGGCACTGTACTTCATACAGGTGACTTTAAAATCGACCAAACACCAGTTGATGGCCGTTTGATGGATATGCACAAATTTGCTGAGCTCGGCAATAAAGGTGTATTGGCCTTGATGTCCGACTCTACAAACGTTGAAAAACCAGGCACTACAGGTTCTGAAAGTTCCGTAGGTCCTGCTATTAAACAAGCTGTTGGAGAAGCAAAAGGCCGCGTTGTGTTAGCTACATTTGCATCTAACGTATCTCGTATCCAACAAGCTATTGATGCAGCAGTTATGTTCAATCGTAAGGTTGTCGTTATGGGCCGGAGTATGGTAAATGTTACAGAAATCGCTCAAGAACGCGGTTATTTGAACATTCCACCAAATACAATCATTGACGTAGATGTAATGCACAACTACACAGATGACCAAATTATGATCTTAACAACTGGTTCTCAAGGTGAACCGATGGCAGGCTTGTCCCGTATGGCTACAAGCAACCACCGCACTGTAGAGTTGGCACCGAATGATACAGTTATCATCTCTGCTACACCAATTCCAGGTAACGAAGGTGCTGTAGGTAGAACTATCGATAACTTGCTCCGATTAGGTTGTCATGTAGTCTACGGTAAAGACCGTGGTATCCACGTATCTGGTCATGCGAGCCAAGAAGAGCTTAAAACAATGCTTAACCTTGTTCGCCCAGAATACTTCATTCCAGTTCATGGTGAGTACCGCATGTTGCGCCGTCATGGTGAACTTGGCGTTGCTATGGGCGTAGATCCTAAGAAAGTCCTTATCGGCGACAATGGTCAAATCTTTGAATTTGATAAAGATGGTGGTCGTAAAGGTGGTCGTGTACAAGCTGGTGCTATCTTCGTTGATGGCCTTGGCGTTGGCGATGTAGGTAACATCGTTATCCGTGACCGTCAACAATTGGCACAAGAAGGTATGGTTATCGTTGTAATGGCGATGGACAAAGCTTCTGGTACAATCGTAGCTGGTCCAGACCTCGTATCTCGTGGCTTCGTATACGTACGCGATGCAGAAGAGCTCATGCTTGCTGCAGAACGTAGGGTAGAACAAGTTCTTGAAGATTGCGAAGTGCAACGCATCAAAGACTGGACTACCATTAAGCAAAACGTACGCGACGCGTTGGGTAAATTCTTCTACGATAAAACTCGCCGCCGTCCTATGATCTTACCGATTATTCAAGACGTATAATCACATATATTTTTACAAGCAATTGTTACAGATTACTATAACAATTGCTTGTTTTTTTGTATTGGATAGTTGTAATATAAAAGTAACATAAAAGTAACATAAACGTAACATAAACGTTTTGTAAAAGTGCTATAGGTAGCTTAATTAATTTTTAATAATGTGTTGTTGATAATTAAGTAGATAAGTTTTGGATAAGGGGGTGAAAATATGGCTAATCGTTTTTCGGTAAGTAGTGAGATTTTAAATTGGTTACCCAAATATAGTGGAAAAGGATATGAAGCGTTTTATGCGCGCTATTCTAAATATAATGAATGGATTGCAGGGACTTTGAGTCCAACATTTAATCAAATAATAGACTTAGCCACATTTTCAAACGTACCTTTAGGTTATATGTATTTGCAAACTCCTCCTAATATAGCTGAAAAAGAAATTGCTGATTTTAGGAGAGTAAACGGTGTAGAAGATAGGACACCTTATAGCTCTGAATTGAGAGATACGATTTATGATATGCAAATTCGTCAAGATTGGTTGAGCGAGTACCGTAAGCTAAATTTAGCTATGGATGAAATATCTTACATAGGGGCTTTTTCTCAAGATATGAATGTTAAGCAATTAGTTGAAAAAGCGTATTCTTTATTAGGTATAGAAAAAGGATGGCAAATTCGAGAGGTTGATCCATTCGCATTTATACGGAGTCGTCTTGAATCTATTGGAATCACGGTTTTTGTTAATGGTGTTGTTGGTTCTAATAATAAACGCAAGTTGTTAGTTGAGGAGTTTAGAGGTTTTACATTACTTGATTCTTATGCACCTATTATTTTTATAAATGGTAGAGACTCGAATAATGGAAAATTATTTACGCTAATTCATGAGTTTTGTCATATTTTGTTAGGTAAAGAAGGTGTTAGTGATAGTAGTTCTGAACCTTACTGTAATATGTTTGCTGGTGAATTCCTTGTACCAGAGTCTTTATTTCACTCTAGATGGAGTGAATCTCCAGAAGCGTATGAACAAATTGCGAAATATTTTAAGGTTAGTCAGTATGTTATATATCGGATAGCATTAACACATGGCTATATCACTCAACGACAATATGAGTTTTTAGTAGAAGAATTTGAGCAATATTTGGAGAATATACCTGAGCGTACACCTCGAGGTGGAGGTAATTTCTATGCGACGGCTCATACTCGTTTGGGGGAGGCTTTTAGTCGTACTGTTGTTCAAGCTGCTAGAGCAGGAACTTTGGCTTATAGAGAAGCTTATGAATTACTAGGATTACGTGGGAATACTTTTTCTAAATATGTAAATGAATATGGCTTTTAGGAGAAGAAGTCTATGTATGTACTTGATAGTAATACTTTTATTGATGCGAAGAATCGCTATTATGGATTTGATATAGCTCCATCATTTTGGAATAAATTGATAGAGAATAGTCCAGGAAAGATTCTAACTATTAAGCCAATTGAATCTGAGATTATGGCAGGACATGATGAATTATCGTCATGGTTTGAAGATAACTATGCTATTCATACTTACTCTGTAGATGCAACGGAAGTTCAACAAGCATTTGCTAAAATTTCTGAGCATGTGACTCAGAATGTTCAATATAAAGATTCAGAGAAAGCTCATTTTTTATCTAAGGCAGATCCTTGGATTATTGCATATGCATATGTAAATAATTGTGTGGTTGTAACACATGAGATTTTAGCCCCTGGATCTAGAAAGGTTAAAATTCCTGATGTTTGTCAGTTTTTGAATGTGCAATATATAAATGTATTTGAAATGCTAAGAGAATTACATATTAGAATATAGAAAATAGGAGCCTCTTTTGGAGAGACTCCTACTTTTATTTTATATCTAATGTGAAGAATTTATCATATACTTGTTTGAATGCAAAGTTTGCAACGGATAGTGAAGGACTGCCGATTTTTACTTCTGTAGGAATATTATCATTTTGTTCTTGATTAAGATAATCTCCATTTAAGGTCCAATAAGTTGTAGTCCCACCCACTCTAGTAATACCAGAATTATTAAATAGCTTTTCAGCTAACTTTTTTCTAGCTGTAACTTCAAAATATTTGTCATCTATTGAAGTTTCCTCATTAATTACTTCTATAGCAGATTCACGAATAAGGTTTTCTATACTGTTTTTCTCGTCATAATTATAATAGGTTGTAACCTCGGCAATTGTATTGTATTGATAAGCTACGTAATAAGAGGTTGTTTCAATTGTATAGTATGGTGGATTATATTGAATAACCTTGGTTTGGCTTGAGTCGTAGTATATTGACATGTTTTGTTTTGTTGGGATAGGTATATATAATTCTGGATGAAATTTTAGAACATTTAATGAGATTGCATTAGTTGTAAATGGTAGAAATACTGTAATTAATAGTATCAATATAGTCGTTTTCTTCATTTGCATCCCCCTTAGTATGAATGATTTGTTTTTATTATTTTAACATAATAATTAAAGTATTTATTGGGAATGTTTATTGCAATGGGACTGTTTGAAGTTACCTTTTTAAACTGTTATAATTAAAAGATACCAATTAATCTATCTTCTTATATAGAATGGAGATTTATGAAACAAACAAATACAAGAGCGATGGTAGAGACCGGCTTTGTTAGTGCTATAGGTGTTATCCTTAGTGCTATCAGTGTGTATATACCAGCTTTCGCTTTTTTATCATTTTTTGTTACACCTGCAGCCATTGGCATAATTGGAACAAAATGGGGTCGCAAGTATAGTATATCGGCAGCTGTTGTTACTACTTTCTTAGCGGTAGTTTTGTTTGGACCATGGAATGGTATACCTGTTGGCTTATTTGCTGCGGTAGGTGTAGGGGTAGGAGAAGGTAACCGTCTTTCTTTAGGGACGATTAAACGACTATTACTCCCTAGTATTGCTATGTTTGTTGCTGTATTAGTAACTTTAATGGCACAAGTATATGTATCTGGTATTGACCTATCAATGATAGATACACAGATGACTGAGCAAGCTCGTATGATTGCTGATCAAGCATTACAGACGAATCCTAATATCACACAGGAACAAGCTGATTTATTTGTAAAAAATATAGATAAGCTTGCTACTGGTTTGAAGGATGCGTTTTTTGTAGCTGTAGCTATAGCTGCAGTATCATACAGTTATATAACTATTCAGATATCTATATGGCTAGGTAAGCGATTACGTATCTCCATACCTAGATTTTTACCGATTGAAGAATGGAGGATGCCTATCTGGAGTGCAGGTCTATATGCTTTAGGTATTATTGGTATATATGGTGCTCCACATATCAATATGGACGCTTCATGGGTCACAGCTATTAGTACTAATGTATTACTCCTCGGTAGTTCTATGTGTTCTATTCATGGCTTTGCAGCTTTAGCAGATTTAATGAGTAGTTACCGCATGAGTAATAAATTGAAGTGGATATTGCTTGGGGTGTATGCCTTTTTCTTTGGACAAGCATTAGCTATATTTGGTGTCATAGATATGTTTTTAGATTTACGGACACGTTACAAAGCGCGTCAATAGTAATAGAAAGGAGGCCGTTATGAAATCCTTTCAACGGAAATGGGAAGGTTTAGAAGTTACCATTATTACCGTTATCATATTGTTGTTATTATTGCTGGCCTATTTGAACTGGGCCATTGCAGTTTTAGCACTAATTATCGTAGTAGCGGCATATTTGGTTAACTACAATACCCTTCATAACCGGCGTCGTTTAGCAAGGGAACAGTTTGGGGCGATGATGAAAAACGTCACACAAGCTTCTAACTTTGCTTTACAAAACTTGCCAATGGGCATTGTTCTTGTTAATAAACAAGGCACCTTGGTATGGAATAATAGTGTCTTTGCAGACTGGGTTACAGTAGACTGGAATAAACTTCAAAAAATGTCAGCTCTATTGCCTGGCTTCCGTATCGATAAAATTTGGGGTAAATCCGGATACATGACGGAAAAATATGATGAAAGATACTTCCAAGTTATTTATAAATTCATCGATCCGCGCGATGTGCGACCAGATATCAATAGCGAAGATGAATTGGCCGAACATGCAGTCATGGCTCTGTACTTTAAGGACATTACGGCTCTCGAAAAGGCCCGTATTAAAGCTGAAGAAGATCAACCTGTGTGGGGCATGATTCAAATCGATAATCTTGAAGAGTTGACAAAAGGTCTTAGTGACCGCGAGTATACAAGTGTTTGGGCCGATATTAACAATATCATTATGGATGAAATTGATAGACAAGAAGGCTTCATTCGTAACTTCCAAGATGATATGTATACCTTTGCTATTTCTCGTGGTGCACTTCATGCGATGGAGGAAAATGGATTTAAAATTCTTGAGAAAATCCGTAAATTGCCTTCTCCCCGTCAAGTGCCAGCTACGATTTCTATTGGTATTAGCGAGAACGTAGGCTCTGTAAAAGAGGTATCAAGCCGAGCTCGTGCTGCTCTAGATATTGCATTAGGTCGCGGTGGTGACCAAGTGTGTATTATGGATGGTGAAAGCACCCGCTTCTTTGGCGGTAATACAGCTGGCGTTGAGAAGAATACTCGTGTTCGTGCTCGTGTTGTATCACAAGCCTTACATGAGCTTATGCTTGATTCCGATAAAATCCTTGTGATGGGTCATAAGCGTGAAGATTATGATGCGTTAGGTGGTATTATCGGTATTGTAGCTATTGCACGTACCTTGGGTAAAGAATTACGCATCGTGCTTTCAAAGGAAACGAGCGCCATTGATAAAATGGTAACTGTTCTGAAAGAAGATGAGTTCTGGACAGAACATATCATCACTCCTGAAGCGGCAAAAGCTTGGGTAGACGCTAATACACTCACTATTGTATGTGATACACATCGTCAAGAAATGGTAGCGGCTCAAGAGGCTCTTGAAATTTCTGAACGACGTATTGTTATCGATCATCACCGCCGTGCAGCGGATTTTGTAGAAAATCCATTGCTTACGTACTTGGAACCAACTGCATCATCTACATCCGAACTAGTAACAGAGCTTGTACAATACGCAGGTGGTAGCGTAAAGCTTTCAAAGGCAGAAGCTACAGGCATTTATGCTGGTATTGTGCTTGATACGAAGAACTTTTATCAACAAACTGGAGCACGTACCTTTGAAGCGGCTGCATTCTTGCGCCGTGCAGGGGCAGATATTGAACGGGTTAAACAATTATTTATTGAAACCTTCGATTCTGTTCAATTGCGTGCTAAAATGGTATTTGAAGCCAATCGAACTGAAGGAATTGCTATTTCTGTAGCCCCTGAAGGTTTGAAGGATATGATGGCATTAGCTGCACAAAGTGCGGATATGCTCATCAGTAATGAAGATATTGAAGCAGCCTTTGTACTGTATTCCTTGAATGACGGCGGTATCGGCGTTAGTGCTCGATCCAAAGGCAAGGTAAATGTACAGGTTGTAATGGAAGCCTTGGGTGGCGGTGGTCACAGAACCGTGGCTGGTGCCCAATTACAAGGTATGACGATAGAGGAAGCGAAGAAGGCTATTTTAGACCATGCTCTTGAAGCCCTTCATTCCGCAGAGAAAGAGGAGGAAGAACAATGAAAGTAGTATTGTTAGAAGACGTTAAAAAGGTTGGTAAAAAAGGCGAAATCGTTGAAGTTAGCGATGCATATGGCCGTAATGTATTAATCAAAAAAGGTCTTGGCCTTGAAGGTACAGCAACTAACGTAAATAATGCGAAACAAAAGCAAGAATCCATCGCTCACAATAAAGCGGTTGCCAATGACGAGGCTAAAATCTTGGCAGCCCAATTGACTAAGGTTGAAGTAACTGTAAAAGTTCGCATGGGTGAAGAAGGTCGTGTATTCGGTTCCGTTACTGCAAAAGATATTTCCGATGCAGCTAAAGCGCAATACAAAGTAGATATCGATAAAAAGAAAATCGAAATCAAAGAACCATTGAAAA
>OGKR01002310.1_pt1 | contig 10401 bp, 6 predicted proteins | sample 1572431 | NCBI WGS metagenome assembly OGKR01 (sample SAMEA2582079, study PRJEB24529) | metagenome | biome: Human gut stool | place: China | collected 2011 | reverse complement strand
TGGAGAAGATGGCTTCCATCATGCAGAAGCTGCGCGACGAGCCTCTGACCGAGCTGGCCGGCCACAAGGTCGTCAAGGTCACCGACTACAAGAAGCCCGAAGAGACCGGCCTGCCCGCCGCAAACGTCCTGATCTACACGCTGGAGAACGGCGCTACCGTCGTGGTCCGTCCCTCCGGCACCGAGCCGAAGATCAAGACCTATTTCACCACCCTGGGCAAGGACCTGGCCGAGGCACAGGCCCAGAAGGATGCTCTGGCTGCTGCCATTGAGCCGATCCTGAAGTAAAAGCAAACGATTTTTGGAGCTGTTGCAGGACTCCTTCCGGCATCGCTTGTGCGATGCCACCTCCCTCACAGAGGGAGGCTTCATAGCTGACCGCAGCGTTCAGGCCCTCTCCCAGAGGGGGCTGGCGCGGCGAAGCCGTGACTGGGGGAGTTTCTTCAACGGCTCCATTTTTTATTGCCCGGTGCAGTTGCAGTTTGCCGGGCAATACGCTATAATATTCAATGTATCATTCTGTGCTTTCTGGAAGGCACGAAAAACGGAAGACAGGGTAGGTGTCAGAAGTGGAAAAACGTGTGACGGCGGTCCTGGTGGCCGCAGGTTCCTCCACCCGGATGGGGTTCGACAAACTCAGCTTTGATCTGGGCGGGGAGACCGTGGTCCAGCGGAGCATCCGCGCCTTTGCGGAGTGCCCGCTGGTGGATGAGATCGTGCTGGTGGCGGGTAAGAACCGCGCCTTTCTGGAGCAGCAGGCTGCGGCCTGCCCAAAGCCGGTGCAGGTAGTGCCCGGCGGGGCCACCCGCGCCGAGAGCGCGAAGAACGGTGTGCTGGCGGCGCACGGCGACCTTGTGGCCGTCCACGATGCGGCCCGTCCCTTTGTGAGCGAAGCCGTCATCGAGGCGGCCGTCTACGCCGCAGCGGCCTGCGGGGCCGCGGCCCCGGCGGTCCCGGTGAAGGACACCGTCAAGCGGGCTGTGCGCGGCGACGGCAAGACCGTGCCGGAGGCCTGCATGGTGGCCGAAACGCCCGACCGCAGCACACTGTATGCGGTGCAGACCCCCCAGTGCTTCGACCGTGCCGCCTATCTGGCTGCGCTGGAAGAGCTGGATGCAGAAAAGGCCCGCCTCGTCACCGACGATTGCAGCCTGTTCGAGCTGACCGGACGCCCGGTGCAGCTGACCCAGGGCGACTACGCCAATCTGAAGATCACCACGCGGGAGGACCTGCCCCGCCCGCAGCAGAAGGAAGGAGAACCTATGCGCATTGGTCATGGTTATGATGTTCATCGTCTCGTGGAGGGCCGCAAGCTGATCCTGGGCGGTGTGGAGATCCCGTATGAGAAGGGCCTGCTGGGCCATTCCGACGCCGACGTGCTGGCCCACGCCGTCATGGACGCTGTGCTGGGCGCAGCGGCTCTGGGCGACATCGGGAAGCACTTCCCGGATACCGCCCCCGAATATGCCGGGGCCGACAGCCTGATGCTGGCCCGTCATGTGGCCCGCATCGTCCGGGAGAACGGCTGGAAGGTCGAGAACATCGACTCTACCATCCTCTGCCAGAAGCCGAAGCTGGCTCCCTACATCCCCGCCATGCGCGAAAAGCTGGCCGAAGCCTTCGGGATGCCGCTGGACGCCGTGAGCGTCAAGGCCACCACCGAAGAGCATCTGGGCTTTACCGGCGAGGGGCTGGGCATCGCCGTCCATGCGGTGGCTCTGATCGAAACGCTGTAAGCAGGAGAAACTTTCATGACTCTGAACTCGATCATCGCGAATTTCCAGACGTTCAAGCTGGCGGACCTTCTGGATATTATCATCATCGCGTTTCTGATCTATCAGCTGCTGGGCATCATCAACCGCACCCGCGCCGGGCAGCTGGCCAAGGGTGCCCTGCTGGTGCTGGCCGTCTATCTGGTGGCGAACGTGCTCAACATGCGCACGGTCACATGGCTGCTCAACTCGCTGCTGCAGGTCGGCCTGCTGACGCTGGTCGTGCTGTTCCAGCCGGAGATCCGCCGTGCGCTGGAACGGATGGGCCAGACCGACCAGTGGGCCTCGAAGCTCTTCAATGTGAAGGGCCGCTACAACGACCCCAGCTTCAAGGGGGCCTGGCGCAGCGCCATCATTGCCATCTGCGACGCCGCCGAGCGCTTTTCCGAGACCAAGACCGGCGCGCTCATCGTGCTGGAGCGCAGCACCAATCTTTCTGAGATCGTCCGCACCGGCACACCGGTGAACAGCGCGGTCAACCTGGAAGTGCTGGGCACCATCTTCTACGAGGGCACCCCCCTGCACGACGGTGCCGCCATCATCGAGAACGGCCGCATCAAGGCAGCGGGCTGTGTGCTGCCGCTGTCCAATAACCTGGACCTCGGCAAGGATATGGGCACCCGCCACCGCGCCTGCCTGGGCATCGCGGAGAACTCCGACGCCATCGCCATCGTCGTCAGCGAAGAGACGGGCATCATCTCCATGGCCAAGAACGGCGTCCTCATCCGCCACTTTGACCGCCAGACCCTGTACACCCGTCTGGTGGATGAGATGATCCCCAAGGAGACCGCCAGCGAAAAGACTGACAACAGCTGGAAGGGCAGAGTCAAGCGCCTGCTGAGCTGGGTGAACCAGAAAGAGGAGGACGAGCAGTCATGAGCAACGAGCCGAACAAGAGCGGCACAAAGCCTGCCATCCAGCACAGCAAGAGCATCCTGGACGACCGCCGCATCCGGTTGCTGCTGGCCGTCGTGGGTGCCATCGTGGCCTGGATGGTCGTCACCATCGTGGTCCAGCCCGGCACCACCAAGACCATCGCCAATGTGCCGGTGGATTTCACCTACGATTCCGCCGCGTACACCTCCCGCGGCCTGAGCATCGTCAACGCTCCGGAAAAATACGTCACTCTGAAAGTTTCCGGCGACGGCTACACCATCGGCAGCCTCACGGCATCCGATTTCGTCGTCTACCCGGACTGGTCCGGTGTGCGCGACAGCGGCGAGAAGACCCTGCATCTGCAGGTGCGGGGCGTCAACGGCCTGCTGAACGGCGTTACCGTCTCCATCGAGGGCGGCGACAACAGCGTGGACGTGGTCTTTGATGTGGTGGAGGAAAAGACGGTCCCCATCACGGTGACCACCAACTACCTGACCATTGCCGATGGATATATTTTGTATGGGACGGAGCTTTCGAAGGAGAGTGTGACCCTCTCCGGCCCCAGCACCGAGATCGACAAGGTGACCACCTGCACCGCTGAAGTGACCCACAACGGCGAGCTGACGGAGTCCGTCACCCTCGATACCGCCCTGCGGTTCTACACCAACAGCGGCAGCGAAGTCAAGTTCGCGTACACCACGCTGGAAGAGTCGAGCGTGGAGGTCACGCTGCAGGTCTACAAGATGGCCACGCTGCCCGTCAGCGTCAGCTTCATCAACGCCCCGCGCGATTTTGACGACTCGGTGCTGACCTACACGCTGAGCAAGAAGACCCTGAACGTGGCGGGCCCGGCCAGCCAGATCGACAAGATGTCCACCCTGTCCGTCGGCACCATTGACCTGTCCACCTTCTCGCTGAACAAGGTCTATGAAATGCCCATCGAGCTGCCCAGCGATATCCGCCTGCTGGACAACATCTCCACGATCACCGTCAGCTTCGATTCCTCCAAACTGGAGACCAAGACCCTGAATCTGCCCGCCGCGTGTGTGCAGGTGGTCAACCTGCCCTCTACCTATACCCTGACGGTGGAGACCGAGCGGCTGATGAACGTGACCCTCTGCGGCCCGGCAGGCGCGATGGAGGCCCTGACTCCGGAACAGGTCGTCATTGAGATCGACGCGGACGACTTCGCGGTGGCCATCGGCCAGCAGAACATCGCATGCAGACTGTATGTGCCGTCCAACGGCAGAATTTTTGCGCTGGGCAGCTATGTCATCCAGTGCAAGATCGAGAGCAACTGAAACGCAGCCCGCTCCGCCCATGCTACAGGCAGGGGGCTGCAATGAAAAAAGAAAGCAATCATCGTATGATTTTGGTAAGAGACATCAGGCTCCCCCTTTCCGCCGGGGAGCCGCAGGCCTTTGAAAAAGCGCTGCACCTGGCCCGCATCCCTCGCAGCAAAGCTGCCCATCTCGGTGTGGCAAAGCTGTCGGTGGATGCCCGCCACGGCCAGCCCAGACTGGTCTATACCGTTGCGGTAACGCTCAAGGACGAGGGTGAGGAATCTGCATTTGCAGGGGCCTCGCCCTGCGTTGCTCTCCGCAGCAGGACCGATTTTTCCGTCCGGAACGGCACCGAGCCGCTGGCCCACCGGCCCATCGTCTGCGGGCTTGGCCCGGCGGGGCTGTTCGCGGCGCTGCTGCTGGCCCGGCAGGGCTACCGGCCCATCGTGCTGGAGCGCGGCCCGGCGCTGGATGAGCGGGTGAAGGCGGTGGAGCATTTTTCCGCCACCGGCGAGCTCAACGAGAACGCGAACATCCAGTTCGGCGAGGGCGGCGCAGGCACCTTTTCGGACGGCAAGCTGACCACCCGCATCGGCGATGCGCTGTGCGGCTTTGTCACAGAAGTGTTTTTGCAGCATGGTGCCCCGGCGGAGATCGCCTGGAAGCAGAAGCCGCATGTCGGCACTGACCTGCTCCGGGGCGTCATCACCTCCATCCGGAAAGAGATCGAATCTCTGGGCGGCGAGGTGCATTTCAACACGGCCCTGACCGGCTTTGTGCGGAAGGACGGCAGGCTCGTCGGCGTCCAGACCACGCAGGGCAGCTTCCCGTGCGAGGCGCTGGTGTTCGCGGTCGGCCACTCGGCGCGGGATACCTTTGAAATGCTGATGGACAGCGGCCTTGTGCTGGAGTGCAAGCCGTTCAGCGTGGGCTTCCGGGCGGAGCATCTGCAACGTGCGATCGAAAAGAGCCTTTACCACGAGGCGGCGGGCCACCCGGCGCTGCCGCGCGGGGAATACCAGCTGTCCCAGCATGTGGGCAGCCGGTGTGTTTACACCTTCTGTATGTGTCCCGGCGGGCAGGTGGTGGCCTCGGCCAGCGAGGCGGGCCGGGTGGTGACCAACGGCATGAGCTACCACGCCCGCAGCGGCAAAAACGCCAACGCGGCGGTGGTGGTCAGCGTGGGAGCCGAGGATTTCGGCAATGACCCGCGCCGGGCCATCGCGTTCCAGCGGGAGCTGGAAGCCAACGCCTATCAGGCGGGCCGCGCCGGAGGAGCCTATGCGGCCCCGGCGGAAAACGTCCGGAGCTTCCTCGAAGGCCGGGGAGAACTGCATATCGGCACGGTGGAGCCGACCTACGACCGGGGCGTCGTGGCGGCAGACCTGGGCGCTTTGCTGCCTGGGGAGCTGGCCGACACTCTGCGGGCCGGTCTGCGGGCGTATGAACGCAAGATCGCCGGGTACACCGCGCCGGACGCGGTCCTGACCGGTCTGGAGACCCGCACCAGCAGCCCTGTGCGGCTGAAGCGGGAAGAAGATCTGGAATCGGCCCAGCTGGCAGGGTTGTACCCCTGCGGAGAAGGCGCGGGCTATGCAGGCGGCATCATGAGCGCCGCCGTGGACGGCCTGCGGGTCGCCCGCGCGATCATCGGCCGGTATCGTCCGGCAGAAGGGTGAGAAGATTTTGATGAACGATCGTGAAAACGATAGGATGAAGGAGACCGAGGGCCAGCAGGTGCAGCGGGAACTGGAAGACCAGCTGCGTGAGTTTGGCGACACCATGTCCGATGCGTTCCGCTATGGCTTCGAGGGCCGGGGCATGGAGATCGGCGACCGGGCCTGGGATGTGGGAAAAGCAGCCGTCCATGCGGCCAACTTCGGCATCTCGGAAGCGGGAAAAGCCCTCCGGAACAGCCGGAACGAATACTACAAAGCCCAGCAGGAGGCACAGAAAACTGGGCCTCAGAACGCGGGCGGGATGCCCCAGTGGGCCAGACAGATCTTTGGCCTGAAAGGGGAGCAGACCCCCGTAGACCTGCTGCGTGCAGACGGCAAAAAGCGCCAGAACGGCGGTGCAGCCCTGCTGGCCGTGGGAATCACCTTCATGGTGATCTTCGGGCTGGGAACGCTGGGCTGCCTCATCGGGCTGGGCGTTGTGTCGCCGGCAGCCCTTGGCGACGTTGTGGTGTCGGCTACGGAGGACGGCGGCATCCTGATGACGGGCACGGACTACGTTATGAACACCGCCTACAACGCGCTGGGCATCGTCAGCGGCGTGCTGGCCCTTGTCACGGCGGGCTTTGGCTGGATGACGGCCTGCGGTTCTGCCTGGGTGAAAGCCGGAAAGCAGCTGGGGCAGTTCGCCGATCTTGCGGATACCACCGACTACCACAAGGGCCTTTCGGTCCGGATGCTGGCCGACCTCGTCCACCAGAACCGGAAAAAAATGCTGAAGAAGCTGCAAAAATACATCCGCAAAGGCTGGCTGAACGGATGGCTGGATGAAAAAACGGAAACACTCTATCTGACGGCGGAGGATTACCGCGCCGCGCAGGAGGCCAGAGCCGCCGTGCAGGCAGAGCCGGAACCCAAGGCCGAACCGCAGGCGGAACCTCAGGAGACCCCGCTCAACCTCGAAACGACCCGCCGCTTCGCCAAAGTGCTGGCGCAGGAGCAGCAGCTCATGCAGGACACACAGGGTGTGGAGGAGCTGGCCCACATGCAGAAGACTACCGAGGCCATCTGCGACTGGCTGGAAGCCCACCCCGAAAGCCTGCCGAAAGCACGGCGGTTCGCGGAATACTATATCCCAACCACCCTCAAGCTGCTGCACACCTACAACGATGTGCAGGGCCAGAAAGGCGATAATGCCGAGAGCATCCGCCGGGACATCGCGGGCATCCTGCATACGCTCAACCAGGCATATGACAACCTCTACGATAATCTGCTGAGCGATGTGGCGCTGGATGTCTCCAGCGAGATCGCGGCATTGCAGGGAATGCTGGCCAATGACGGCCTGACCGGGGAGGGATTGCGATGACCTGCCGGGCATGGACCTTAAAAGAATTTGACCGCACCGCCCTCAAGGAGCTGACCGCCGCCATTGCGGAACAGAACACCGAGGAACTGGAGCAGAACGCTCTGGACGATGAGCCCTGGAGCGAGCAGAAATACGCCGCCACGCTGGCGGCACAACAGAAGGAAGCGGGCCTGCTGGCGGGCGTCCTGGCCGCGCGCGGCATCACCGACCCCACCGAGGCGCTGACCCTGCTGGCGGGCGAGGAAGAGCTGAGCGACCCCATGCTCCTGACGGACATGGACAAAGCCTGTGCCCGCATCCTCGAAGCCATCGACAAAGAACAGACCATCGTTGTTTACGGCGATTATGATGTGGACGGCGTGACGGCCACGGCCCTGCTGTACCAGCATCTCAAGGGGATGGGCGCAAACGTCAAGTGTATGCTGCCCAGCCGCGAGGGCGACGGCTACGGCCTTTCGAAGAACGCCGTGCAGTCCATCCACGACAAGGGCTGTCAGCTCATCGTTACGGTGGACAACGGCATCTCTGCGCTGGAAGAAGCCGACTTTGCGGCTTCGCTGGGTGTGGACCTCATCGTGACGGATCACCACCTGCCCCACGACACCCTGCCCCACGCAGTGGCCGTCGTGGACCCCCGCCGCGCCGACGACCACAGCCCCTTCAAGGGCCTGTGCGGCGCGGGAGTGGCCTTCAAACTCTGTGCGGCGCTGGATGGCTGCCCGCCGGAAGAGATGCTGGACTACTGCGGCGACCTGGCCGCCGTGGGCACCGTGGCGGACGTCATGCCGCTGACCGGCGAGAACCGCACCCTCGTCAAGGCGGGCCTGAAACTGCTGCAGCAGACCGACCGGCCGGGCTTTTCGGCCCTGCTGGAAGAGGTCGGTCTGGCGGGCAGGCCCATCACAGCCGAGAACGTCAGCTATGCCATCGCGCCCCGCATCAACGCGGCGGGCCGGATGGACAACGCCGTCACCGCGCTGCAGCTCGTCCTCTGCGAGGAGGAGGAGCGCGCCGAGGAGCTGGCGCATAAGCTGAACGAGATCAATGTGGCCCGGCAGGAGACCGAGCAGGAGATCGTCCGGGCTGCGCAGGAGCAGCTGGATGCGGAACCCGCCATCCTCGAAGACCGGGTCATCCTCATCTGGGGCCGGGACTGGCACCCCGGCGTCATCGGCATCGTGGCCTCCCGGCTGGTGGAAAAGACCGGCCGCCCCGTCATCGTCGTCTCGGTGGATGAGCACGGCGAGGGCAAGGGCAGCGGCCGCAGTGTGCAGGGCTTCAACCTGCACGCCTGCATCGCCTCGTGCGAGGACATCCTGCTCCGCTTCGGCGGCCACGCTATGGCGGCGGGCCTTTCGGTGCGGGAAGAGAACCTGCACGAGCTGCGCCGCCGACTGAACGAGTGGGCCGCGCGGGAGTGCCCCGTGCTCCTCACACCGCCGCTGGAATGCGACCTGTCCATCCATCTGGACCGCATCACCGTGGAGTCGGTCCGGCGGCTGGAACAGCTGGCTCCCTACGGAGCCGAGAACCCCACCCCCGTTTTTGTGCTGGAAAAGGCCGTCATCGACGGCATCTACCCGGTGTCGGAGGGCAGGCACTGCCGCCTGCGCCTGCGGCAGGGCAGCGCCAGCATGTATGCCGTCTGGTTCGGGATGCACCCGGAGCAGCTGCCCTATGCCATGGGCGATGTCGTGGACGCCGCGCTGAACCTTTCGGTCTACGATGCGCCGCGCGGGGCACAGCTTTCGGGCCGCATCCTGGAGCTGCACCCGGCGGGGCTGGGCAATGCGGCCGCCGAGCAGACGGCGCTGGTGCAGGCGCTCCGGCGCGGCACCCCGCTCACGGCGGAACAGAAAGCAGCCGTGGCGCCCAAGCGGAGCGATATCATCACAGTGTACCGTGAACTGCAGGCCCGGCGCTGGCACGCTGAGGATCTGCAGCCCCTGTTCGCAAAGCTGGGGGAGCAGAACACCGGCAAGATCCTGGTCGCGCTCACCGCCCTCGAACAGGTGGGGCTCATCGCGGTGCAGGAATGCGGCGGGGCAAAGTTCTGGGCACTGGTGCCCGCACAGGGCAAGAAGAATCTTGCCGACGCACCGATCTTGAAATGTCTGGAGGAAGAGTAAATGCCAGAGGGAAAAAGTATGCTGGACCCGGTCAAGCCGGAGGATTCTTATTCCGCAAAAACACACCTGCATCAGGCCGTGAGCAACCCGCCGGAAGTGGCGACGGTCGCAGCCACGGCTCTGCCTGCCAACGCCCCCGAAGGGACGCTGCCCAGTGAGGTGCGCCCGGAGATCATCACCTGGGAAAAGCTGGTGGAGGCCATCCAGGCCAGCGGCAAAGCCTACAATATGGAGATGATCCAAAAGGCGTATGACCTGGCCAACAATGCCCACAGGGGCGTCTGCCGCCGCAGCGGCGAGCCCTACATCTGCCACCCGCTGGCCGTGGCCCGGCTGGTGCTGGACCTGGGCATGGACACGGAGAGCATCGCCGCCGCCCTGCTCCACGATGTGGTCGAGGACACCCCCACCACCCTGGACGACCTGAAGGCCGCCTTTGGCGAGGAAGTGGCCCTGCTGGTGGACGGTGTCACCAAGCTGACCAAGATCCAGTTCTCCAACATCGAAGAGCTGCAGGCCGAGAACTTGCGCAAGATGCTGCTGGCCATGAGCCGCGACGTCCGCGTGATGATCATCAAGCTGTGCGACCGGCTGCACAATATGCGCACCGGGGACGCCTGGCCCGAACAGAAGCGCCGCGACAAGGCCCGCGAGACGATGGAGGTCTATGCTCCCATCGCCAACCGTCTGGGCATCCTGAACGTGAAGGAAGAGCTGGAAGACCGCAGCCTGCACTATCTGGACCCCGTGGGCTACAACGAGATCAGCAAGATGCTGAGCGAGCGCGCGGGCGAGGAGTTTCTGGCCAGCGTGTCCGGCGTCATCGAGCAGCGGCTGGAAGAGAGCGGCATCGAGGGTGCGACCATCAAGCGCCGCGTCAAGAGCATCTACGGCATCTACCGCAAGACCATCATGCAGAACAAGTCGTTTGACGAGATCTACGATATCTATGCGGTCCGCATCATTCTGGATACGCTGGCCGAGTGCTACAGCACCCTGGGCCTCATCCACGATATGTATCACCCGCTGCCCAACCGCTTCAAGGATTATATCTCCACCCCCAAACCCAACGGCTACCAGAGCCTGCACACCACCGTCATCGGGCACGAGGGCATTCCCTTCGAAGTCCAGATCCGCACCCGCAAGATGGATGAACAGGCCGAGTACGGCGTTGCGGCCCACTGGAAGTACAAAGAAGGGCTGGACGGCCACGACAAGCTCGATGAGCGTCTGGCCTGGGTCAGCCAGCTGCTGGAAAACCAGCGCGTCAGCGAGGATTCCGGCAACCTGCTGCACGACC
>OGKR01002309.1_pt1 | contig 10404 bp, 9 predicted proteins | sample 1572431 | NCBI WGS metagenome assembly OGKR01 (sample SAMEA2582079, study PRJEB24529) | metagenome | biome: Human gut stool | place: China | collected 2011 | reverse complement strand
ATATGCATAAATATAATACGTTATACACTCGTACATTAAATTAGCATGTTTTGACCTCAACATCATATTGTGAAAAAATGAAGCAAAATCTAAGTTGATTTCTGTATGCCTATGCTTTATACTAAAAACGTATATTAGGCAGGAACATGAAAATAACACCTGTCCACACATATTGCCCGGAGAGGGCGGAAAAGAGGATAAAGATGGAAGAATTCAAGTTATTATACGAAGGAAAAGTCAGAGAGGTATATGATATCGGCGAGAACCTTGTCATTGCGGCAACAGACAGAATTTCAGCTTTTGACCACATTTTAAAGAACAAGATTACAGCTAAGGGTGCCATTCTGACACAGATGTCGAAGTTTTGGTTTGATTACACGAAAGATGTTGTACCTAATCATATGATTACAGTTGACAATAATGACATGCCTGAGTTTTTCCATGATGAGCGTTTTTATAAGAGAGCTATGATGTGTAAGAAGCTCACAATGCTCCCTATAGAGTGTATTGTGCGTGGATATATTACGGGAAGCGGCTGGGAGAGCTATAAGAAGAACGGAACTGTATGTGGAATTAAGCTTCCTGAGGGACTCAAGGAATCACAGAAGCTCCCTGAGCCAATCTACACACCTAGCACCAAGGCAGAGATAGGTGACCATGATGAGAATATCTCATATGAAAGAAGTATAGAAGTACTTGAGAAGAAGTTCCCGGGAAAGGGTCTTGAGTATGCTGCAAAGATTAAGGACTGCACAATCGCACTCTACAAGAAGTGTGCAGAGTACGCACTCAGCAAGGGCATTATCATTGCTGATACCAAGTTCGAGTTCGGTCTTGATGAGAATGGTGAGGTTGTAATCGGTGATGAGATGCTTACACCGGACAGCTCTCGTTTCTGGCCGCTTGAGGGCTATGAGGCAGGCAAGGGACAGCCGTCATTTGACAAGCAGTATGTAAGAGACTGGTTAAAGGCTAACCCGGACAGCGATTATCTTCTCCCTGAGGAGGTTGTCACAAAGACTGTTGATAAGTATAAGGAAGCATATCTTCTTCTTACAGGCAGGGAATTTACACTGTAGTCTATTGAAATCTAAGTCAAACTTAATAATGCGGAGCTAATATGGGACAGAAAATGAATAATATATCGGACAGCTACTATGATGAGGATGGGGTTCACGAGGAGTGTGGAGTTTTCGGCGTATATGATTTAGATGGCGGGGATGTAGCCTCAACCATATACTATGGATTGTTTGCACTTCAGCATAGAGGACAGGAGAGCTGCGGTATTGCTGTAAGTGATACCAACGGACCGAAGGGAAAGGTACTCTCACACAAGGATATGGGGCTTGTGAATGAGGTGTTCACACCTGAGGATCTGGAAAAGCTCAAGGGCAATATCGGAGTCGGACATGTGCGCTATTCAACAGCGGGAAGTTCGACAAGGGAGAATGCCCAGCCACTTGTTCTTAATTATGTCAAGGGTACACTTGCAATGGCTCATAATGGTAATCTTATCAATGCTGTTGATTTGAGGGAGGAGCTTTCATATACCGGAGCTATTTTCCAGACTACAATCGATTCGGAGGTTATAGCTTATCATATAGCCAGGGAACGACTCAACACATCGAGTGTTGAGAAGGCAGTTGCAAGTGCAATGAAGAAGATTGTGGGAGCTTACTCACTTATTGTCCTGAGTCCACGAAAGATGATTGGTGCAAGAGATCCTTTTGGTTTTAAGCCTCTGTGCATCGGAAAAAGAGATAATACTTATGTGATGTCATCTGAGACATGTGCACTTGATGCGGTAGGAGCGGAATTTGTGAGGGATGTACTTCCGGGCGAGATAGTGACAATCACAGCGGACGGACGCATTGAGTCCGACACCTCCATGTGCCAGCCTGTACATAAGAAATGTATTTTTGAGTACATATATTTTGCAAGACCGGACAGTCATATTGATGGTGTAAGTGTGTATATGTCAAGAATTATGGCGGGAAGGCTTCTCGCAAAATCCCATCCGGTTGATGCGGATCTCGTTGTAGGTGTACCTGAATCGGGAAATGTTGCAGCCATGGGCTACGCGCTGGAGTCCGGAATCCCTTACGGAATGGCATTTATCAAGAACAGCTATGTGGGACGTACCTTCATCAAGCCTAAGCAGGCACAGCGTGAGAGCAGTGTAAAGATTAAGCTTAATGTGCTTACGGAGGCGGTTAAGGATAAACGCGTTATTATGATAGATGATTCAATAGTAAGAGGAACCACCAGTGCAAGAATTGTCAAGATGTTAAAGGATGCGGGAGCAAAGGAAGTGCATGTAAGGATATCTTCACCACCATTTTTGTACCCATGCTACTTCGGAACGGATATTCCGTCAAGCGACCAGCTTATAGCGAGCACACACACTGTTGACCAGATATGTGAGTACATAGGAGCCGATTCACTTGGCTATATAGATGTGAATGACTTAAAGCACATGGTTGAGGAAAGATGTGACTTCTGTGACGCATGCTTTACCGGAAACTATCCTATAGCACCACCGGATAAGGATATCCGCGGTGAACACGAATAGTTTTTTACGCAGAAATAATAGACAATTGTAATATAATGATTAAATCAGATAGGAGAATACACGAATGAGCACAGACCGTTATCAGACCCCGCTCGCTGAGAGATACGCGAGCAAGGAGATGCAGTATATTTTTTCACCGGACAAGAAGTTCCGTACATGGAGAAAGCTCTGGATTGCACTTGCAGAGACAGAGAAGGAGCTTGGTCTTGATATCACCGATGAGCAGATAGAGGAGCTTAAGGCTCATCAGGATGACATCAACTACGAGGTTGCAAAGGAGCGGGAGAAGCTTGTAAGACATGATGTCATGTCGCATGTGTATGCGTACGGTGTCCAGTGCCCTAAGGCTAAGGGAATCATCCACCTTGGAGCTACAAGCTGCTACGTTGGAGACAATACAGACCTTATTGTTATGACAGAGGCACTTAAGCTTGTGAGAAAGAAGCTTGTGAATGTTATGGCTGAGCTTGCAAAGTTCGCAGATAAGTACAAGGCGCTTCCTACACTTGCATTTACACATTTCCAGCCTGCACAGCCTACTACGGTGGGAAAGAGAGCAACTCTCTGGCTTATGGAACTGAAGCTTGACCTTGATGACCTTGACTATCTCATCGGCTCTATGAGACTTTTAGGTTCTAAGGGTACAACAGGTACACAGGCAAGCTTCCTTGAACTTTTTGACGGGGATCATGACAGAATCCGCAGGCTTGATAAGATGATCGCAAATAAGATGGGCTTCGAGGATGTATATCCTGTATCGGGACAGACTTATTCGCGTAAGGTTGACACAAGAGTTGTCAATGTTCTTGCAGGTATTGCAGCCAGTGCACATAAGTTCTCCAATGATATAAGGCTTTTACAGCACTTAAAGGAGATTGAGGAGCCGTTTGAGAAGAACCAGATAGGTTCATCTGCTATGGCATACAAGAGAAATCCTATGAGAAGTGAGAGAATAGCCTCCCTTGCCAACTTCGTTATGGCTGACGCGATGAATCCTGCGATCACATCCGCTACGCAGTGGTTTGAGAGAACACTTGACGATTCTGCCAACAAGAGAATGTCCGTGCCGGAAGCATTCCTTGCTGTGGATGGTATCTTAGACTTATACATGAATGTTGTTGACGGACTTGTAGTGTATGAGAAGGTTATTGAGAAGCATATCATGGCAGAGCTTCCTTTCATGGCTACCGAGAACATTATGATGGATGCCGTAAAGGCAGGCGGCGACCGTCAGGAGCTTCATGAGAAGATAAGAACACTTTCTATGGAAGCAGGACGCAATGTCAAGGAGAGAGGTCTTGACAATAATCTTCTTGAGCTTATCGCCGCAGACCCTGCGTTTAATCTTTCTCTTGATGACCTCAAGAAGTCAATGGATCCGTCTAAGTATACAGGACGTGCCAAGGAGCAGGTTGATGAATTCTTAAATGAAGTTATAAACCCTGTACTTGAAGCCAGCAAGGATGAGCTTGGCATGACAGCGCAGATTAACGTATAATATTGATATTAAGTATTGAGACAGCAATACAATAAAATATTGGGAATAATTTTGGGACAAATGCCGTACTATGTAATGTGGTGCGGCATTTTTTTAATTATTCTATACCTATATAGGGGATTTGATGAAAGAACAATGTAAAAACCTATGTAATTTCACTAAAACGTATTAGTGAAAATGCACAAAAAATACGCAAAAATAACTCTGAACTTAATGATTTAAGCATCGAGTGAAATAAAAGAGAAAGAAAATGTACAATTTTACTAAAAACTTTCAAAAAACTATTGATTTTGTATTCAAAATGATGTACTATAAACATGCGAAAACGATTAAGTGATGCGGGCACCGATGAGATTGCCAATGCAATCCTACATACCAATTCGGGAAGGCGGTGACGGAATGATATCCGTAAAGGACATAGCGAATGCATGTAATGTATCTGTTGCAACAGTGAGTAAGGCGCTCAATGGTTATAGCGATATAAGTGAAGAGACTAAGACCATGATTAAGGCTAAGGCTGCTGAGCTTGGATACATACCTAACATGGCTGCGGTTGCACTTAAGACTAACAGAACCTATAACATAGGCATTCTGTTTGTAGATGCGGCTAACACGGGTCTTACACATGAGTATTTTGCGAGGGTTCTTGAGGGAATCAGGTCTCAGGCAGAGATCCTGGGATACAGTATTACGTTTATAACGAATAGGATTGGCGGAAGGAAGATTACATATAGTGAGTTCTGTCGGATACGACAGTTTGACGGAGTGATAATAGCCTGTATAGATTATAGTGACCCTCAGGTTATCGAGCTTGTCAACAGCGGAATACCGATAGTGACTATAGACCATATCTTCAATGATACTATATCGGTGATGTCGGACAATGTAAAGGGTGTGAAGGATCTTGTAGAATATCTGTACTCAATGGGACACAGGAAGATTGCATTCATTCACGGAGATGACAGCTCGGTTACGAGAGACAGAGTTACGAGCTTTTACAGAACAATGGAGCAGCTTGGACTTGATGTCTGTAAGGAGTATGTGTGCGAATGCAGATACCATGACACAGCAGGTGCAGTTAAATGTACAAGGAAGCTGCTTCAACTGAAAGAGCGGCCTACCTGTATCATGTATCCGGATGACATCACAGCGATAAGTGGTGCGAACATTATCAAGAGCCACGGTCTTAGCATACCCGGTGATATATCGGTCACCGGTTACGACGGAATAAGATATTCTGTCATATACGAGCCGCAGATTACGACACTGCAGCAGGCCGGGGATGGGATGGGCAGGGAAGCTGCCTCATGCTTAATCAATTTAATCAGAAAACCGAAAACAACACTTAAGAAAAGCTATGTGATTGAGGGAAAGGTTCTGATGGGAGGGTCAGTAAGTAACCTTAATGCAACTATTGTTCAGTAGGAATATATTTTCTACGCATTTGCCGGGGTGGCAGGCAATGTTTAAGCCGGAGAAATGGAGGAAGAATATGAGAAAATTCAAAAAGTTTGCGGCGACAATGTTAGTAGGTTTGATGGCAACAACAGCTCTTGCAGGATGCTCTAAGAGCAACAATGCAGCATCGGGAAATACTGATGGAAAGGAAGGCTCTGTACTTAACATTTATGTATGGAATGAAGAGTTTAAGAGCAGGGTTACAGATCACTATCCTGGATATGTAAAGACTGATGATTCCACAGGTAAGATTGGTGATGTTACAGTTAAGTGGCATACAACACCTAATGAGAACAATGCATATCAGAACAATCTTGATGAAGCACTTCTTAAGCAGAAGGATGCAGCAGCTGATGATAAGATTGATATATTCCTTGTAGAGGCAGATTACGCACTTAAGTATGTAGATACAGACTACACAATGCCAATCAAGGATTTAGGTATAACAGACAGCGAAATAGCTGACCAGTATAAGTATACACAGGATATCGTGACAGATTCCAAGGGTGTTTTAAAGGGTCTTTCATGGCAGGGCTGCCCTGGTGTACTTATTTACAACAGAGATATTGCCAAGGAAGTTTTAGGAACAGATGATCCGGCAGAGGTTCAGAAGAGCGTATCTGATTGGTCAACCTTTGAGAAGACGGCTAAGACTATGAAGGATAGCGGATATTTCATGGTATCAGGCTTTGATGATACATTCAGAGTTTTCTCCAACAATGTATCAAGCCCATGGGTAGTAGACGGCAAGGTTGTAATTGATGATAACATTATGAACTGGGTTTCCCAGACTAAGACATTCACGGATAATGGCTACAACAATCAGTCATCACTCTGGGATGACAACTGGAGCAAGGGCTTCTATCCGGAAGGAAAAGTATTCTGCTACTTTGGACCGGCATGGTTCGTTGACTTCTCCATGAATGTATCTGATGCAGCCAGTATCGCAGCTAACGGCGGCTGGGCAGCAACCGAAGGTCCTCAGGGCTTCTTCTGGGGTGGTACATGGATCTGTGCAGCACAGGGAACAGATAACACGGCACTTGTAGCAGACATCATGAGACAGCTCACAACTAACAAGGATGTCATGACAGAGATTGTTAAGAAGGACAATGACTTCGTTAACAACAAGCCGGCAATGGAGACTATGGCGGCAGATACATCTTATCAGAGTAAGGTTCTTGGCGGACAGAATCCACTTGCAATGTTCTGTGCAGGTGCAGACAAGATTGACCTCAGCAACCTTTCATCCTATGATCAGGGCTGTAACGAGGAGTTCCAGAAGGCTATGAAGGATTACTTCACAGGCAATGCAACACTTGACGAGGCACTTGCAACCTTCAAGAAGAACATTGTTGTTAAGTATCCTAACCTTAAGGCTGAATAATTAACCTTAAAATTTAAAATGTAAGTATAACATGCCTGCTCTATATGGGGCAGGCATGTTTTGGCTAAAAATAGGGTGGAATTGTTTTGCAGGTGAGGAGTGATGATTGTATGAAAAAAACCGAAGGAAAGAGCAAGATAGTAAGGTACAATAAATGGGGATATATCTTCCTCATCCCTTTTGTGCTTGTGTATGTGATTTTTCAGTTGATTCCATTAGTCAGTACGATTTATAACAGCTTTTTTGAGAACTACAGGGTAGGACTCATGCAGGTAGGACCGACATGGGTTGGACTTGAGAACTATAAAACGATTTTTTCGGATGTCAGCCTTTTGAAGTATACGGCAAACACGCTTATCATGTGGGTTATCGGTTTCATACCGCAGATAATAGTATCACTTCTTCTGGGGCAGTGGTTTTCCGATGTGAGATTGAAGCTGAAGGGAAGCAGATTCTTTAAGACAGTTATATATCTTCCTAACCTGATTATGGCCTCTGCGTTCTCAATGTTGTTTTTTGCATTGTTCTCAGATGTCGGACCAATCAATGCAATTCTTATAAAGATGGGAATTGCCACTCAGGAAAATCCGGTGAGATTTTTCTCTAATGTATGGGCTACAAGAGGCCTGGTTGGGTTTATGAACTTCCTCATGTGGTTCGGAAATACGACTATTATTCTCATGGCAGGAATTATGGGCATTGACACCTCGCTGTTTGAGGCGGCGGAGGTAGATGGTGCAAGTTCATGGCAGAGATTCTACAGGATAACGCTTCCTCTTCTTAAGCCTATCCTTATATATGTAATTATTACCTCTATGATCGGTGGTATTCAGATGTTCGATGTGCCTCAGATTCTTACTAATGGTTCCGGTGCACCTGCTGAATCAACAAAGACGCTTATTATGTATCTTAATCAGCACCTGTACAGTAAGAATTATGGACTTGGCGGAGCACTTTCTGTATTCCTGTTTATTATAACAGCTATACTGAGTCTCATAATATATTCTGTAATGTATCGCAAGAAGGATTAGAAGGGGAGGTATGATTATGGGTAAGAGCAATAATAATAATAAAGACTCAGTTCACATAAGAAGAGCGGTGGCATACGTGGTTCTTACACTGATATCAATACTGTGTCTGTTCTGGTTTTATGTACTCTTTGTAAATGCCACAAAGACACATGCAGAGATACAGAAGGGTTTTTCGATTGTTCCGGGAAAAAATCTTCTTGTAAACTGGAATCATGTCATTCATGGAACACAGCCGATTATATCGGGAATGATTAACAGTATTATCATTTCAACACTCAGCGCTGTTCTGTGTACATATTTCTCAGCGATGACCGCCTATGCGATTCACGTATATGATTTTAAACTTAAAAAATTTATATTTGCGTTCATACTTGCAGTTATGATGATTCCAAGCCAGGTAACAGCTCTTGGATTTATCAAGCTCATGGACAATATGCATCTTATGGACACCTTTATTCCGCTGATTGTGCCGACAATCGCCGCACCGGTAACCTTCTATTATATGAAGCAGTACATGGAAAGTACATTACCGCTCGCAATAATAGAGGCTGCCAGAATAGATGGCTCCGGTGAGTTCCACACCTTCAACAATATCGTGCTTCCAATAATGAAGCCGGCGATTGCCGTACAGGCAATATTTACATTTGTATCAAGCTGGAATAATTACTTCGTTCCGGCACTTGTGCTTAAGAAGGACAGTGTCAAGACACTTCCGATACTTATCGCACAGCTAAGAAGTGCGGATTGGCTCAAGTTCGATATGGGTCAGGTTTATGTCACAATTGCATTTTCTATTTTCCCTGTAATTGTAGTGTATATTTTTCTTTCAAAATATATCGTACAGGGCATTGCACTTGGTGCTGTTAAGGGCTAGTTCTTAAAAAGGTCATTCACATAATTATTGTGGAACATATCAATCATTGCAAAATACCTCTCATGTTCACGCCAGCCTTGGTCGACAGAGCCTTCACCGTAATATACGATGTAGGCATCAGGATAGGTTTCCTTAAGAAGCTCGTAATCCTGTTCGGTCAGGCTGGTGTGTTCTATATACAGACGCTCAAGCTTTGTAAAGTTCAGAAGATGTGATACATCGCTTATCGGGTTATAGCTGATGTTGAGGTCCACAAGGTTCGGAAGATAGTCAAACACGCTTATATCACTCACATCCCCCACAAAAAATTCAAGGTACATGAGCTTAGGACAGTATTTAAGCATCGACAGGTCATACAGATAAGGTGACTGCGTGTCGGTGAGCCAGTTGTCTACAAGAATCAGTATCTTAAGCTCAGGCATGTATTCGAGGAAAGATAAATCTGTGACCTTGTTGTGCCCTAAATCAAGTGCGACCATGTCAGTGCAGTATTTTAATACCTTGCAGTCCTCGTTGGTGAGACGATAGGTTATTGTTCCGTCCTTGAGGGTTGAGAAGGCTACGGTATCGGTTCTTATTGTCCACAAGCCGAGGGTGACCTTCCAGACGAACTTGATGGAAGGAAAATCGTTTTTAAGCTGTTCCATCTGTTCATTTGTAAGTCCACAGTCACACATATCAATATAGTTAAGATTGTCAAGCGCCTTAATGTGCTTTTTAAAATCTTCGATGTCGGTAATCTCTATTCCGCTTATGTCAAGCTCAGTCTCCTCGGAGGAAACTTCCTTTCCGCATAACTTTACTGTCCAAATGAAATCTATGTCCGGGTAAATGTCCTTTAATGCTGTCATCTCATCAAGTTCAAGGCCGGCGGCTGTCAGGTCAACGCTCTTAAGAGAGTTGAAAAACTTAAGTGCCTTGCAGATGTCAGAATATATTTCATCATGCTCAAGACCGGTGAGTTCATCGGAGGATAAACTGAATTCAGTGATATCCTGTGCGTAGTTTCTGTCAAACAAAGTGATTTCACTGATAGTCGGATATGCTGCCTCCTCAGTGAAGGTATCGGTGGAGGTGTCGGTTGAAGCCGTATCAACCGTGTGCTCAGGTGTTTCGTTCTCTTTTCCGGATTTTTTTGACAGAACGGATGTGAGCAGTACAATAACTATGACAATCGATATGGTTAGCGCACATAAAAGGTATGTGGCTGTATGGTTATTATTTCTTTTGCTTTTGCGCTGTGGTGCTTTTTCATTCATAGCTCAATGTATCCTTTCCTGAAAATTAATATAAATACTGCATAACCTTATGTGTTATTGTCTAGGAGAACATGATAATATACTTGCCGGATATAAGCAAGAGCAACTTGCCAATGAAGTTGTTGGGTGATAAAATTGTGTATAAGTATTCGGGTGACAAACATGCACAATTAATCTATGAGTGTATAACGTATTATGTTTATGCATATCAGCTCCGTTGTCCGAAGCAAGATGTTCTAAGAACTCTGATAAAGGTATTCTATATGTCCGCCACCGAAGCCGGCATACATCCGTGTATGCATTGCTTCTAAAGCAGCATCCGTGC
>OGKR01002306.1_pt1 | contig 10408 bp, 9 predicted proteins | sample 1572431 | NCBI WGS metagenome assembly OGKR01 (sample SAMEA2582079, study PRJEB24529) | metagenome | biome: Human gut stool | place: China | collected 2011 | reverse complement strand
TCCATCTTCATAGTCAAGCTTTGACTTGATGATCGTTGCATCCGCTGCTTTCACTCCGGCATGCTCTAGTGCAATCTTCTGTGCTGCTGCTTCATCCACGGTTCCGGTCTGCTCCTTAGCGGTGGCTGTGGTCTGCTCCTGTGCAGGTTCAGATGCAGAAGAGTCTGTTGCAGAGGAGCCTGCTGCCTCCGTCTGCGTCCCGGAAGCCTGCACATTCTGTTCCCGGCTGCTCATTTCCATGACAGCTCCTGTCTGTGCATTGATCGTATAGGCATAGGCATACTCCCCTGAAGTAAACTCCACCTTATAGCAGACCACTCCCGCCACCTCACTCAAGGTCGTGGCTGAAATGTCTGCAGCTGCTGCTTCAATATTAGCAGCTTTTAACGCTGCTTCCTGCGCCTCCTCCATACGGAGCATCTGTATCTGTGTCTGTGTCTGCGTCTGTGTCTGCGTCTGCATCTGTGTCTGCGTCTGCACCTGGCTGCTTTGCTGCAAAATATTTGCTGCTGCATTATCTTTGCATCCGGTCATGGTCATCGCAAGTGCAAATGCCGCTCCAGTAAAAATCCATTTCTGTTTCATAATCCTTCTTATCCTCCATTTAGATTTGATTGCGTAAAGTGTAGCCGATACTCTTATATATTACAAGTAAAATTTTTATTAATTTTATAATGTTGTGAAAATATCCATATACGGATTATCTATCATTTCCTGCTGTCCCAGCTTTTTTCTTCACTATTGAACTTACCCACACCATTGTTAAGCCTGTCACAAATCATGTTATGATTTTGCTCACCAATATCATGTTATACCCAAAATTCAGAAGGAACATGTTTTACAAGCGTTAATTGAATTTTTATTTTTCTCTGGTAAACTGACATGTACATATGGTATAATCAGATATCAACTTGAATTTTGAACGCAGAATAAGCAATCCCCCGCTTCAAGTGTGTAGAACACTAAGCGGTGGGTAAGGGGGGATGCTTATGTCCGCTTAAAGGAGGACAAAAGATGTTAATTAACTGGCTTATCATGGGCTATTTTCTGATTCTTTTTGGCGAAAGAATACAGAGCCTCATACGTTCATTTGCGGATAAGAATATTTCCATGTGGGGAAATGGGTTCAGCCGGTATGTAAACGGTGTCTGCATTCTGTCACTTGTAGTATCTGTTATTTTATTATTTACGATTAACAGGGATTTCCTTAAGGCACTTCTGTCAGATGCAACGCCCGTTAATACGAAGATGATATGTATTACAATCGGCGTGATTCTGGTTTCAGGAATGGTTCATACCGAATATACAATTCCCGGAATACAATTTGCATCATATGGGCTTTTGATAGCGGCACTTGTTATCAAAACGGCTGAGAATAATTCCATGGCAGATGACAGCATACTACTATGGCTTTCACTTGTGTATCTCATATCTTTTTCTATGGCCATTCCGGTTGTGTATGAATCACATATTGATTGTGCAGGATTATTCCACATTATAGAGGCAGCCGTATCAATTGTACTTGTAGCTGCATTTGCATATATGGCATATAGGGTATTCAATAACGATGCAGTTAATCTTTTTATGCTTCCACCTATCATCATAGCCGTTATAGGTGACGCAGTAATTCTCTCATTACGATGGAAAGAACAGGTCAATACATTTGTGCTTATATTTATTGTTGCATCGGTTGTTATGTGGTTTGCAGGATTTATCAAGAGTATAATGTAGGTGCCTAGTGATGATTATAAGATGCGGACACAAGCTCAGACTATCCATATGACTAATCCAAGTTTGTGTCCGTACTCTGTAAGGCTTAAATACTTCAATGATTTTTTATTGTTTTTCATTAAACCATCAAATATAACCAGTAAAGCGTTCATTCGCAATCCGCTTTCGCTGCTTGCTCATGAACGCAGTTGCTTATTCTGCGTTCAAAATATCAATAAATTCTTAGATGTCTGCACCAGACCAATCTGTATTATGGAATATCCCATTATTAATTCTTCCAAATCTCATATCCCTGCATTCTCGCCGAATCATACACATTTTTCAGATTTTTTTCTAATACACAATAAAACGAGCTTCTATCACATTCAGGAGTATACAGCTCTTCTAATGACCATGGCATAACCAGATTGTCTCTTTGACATTTGTCAAAAGCGTCATGTATCTTATCATATTTGATAACATTCTGATACATCGAATACTGATTTCCTGCAAATGCTTCGAAATACTTATTCCAATCCGGCAAGTAATTGCTTTTGCTCGAATTCAATGAACTGTCCATCGGTATCAGATTCCACAATTCATCATTCGCAACGAATGACCAAGGAATAAAATGATCCACCGCAAATCCGTTTCTTTCAAACGGCTTATTTGTATAGATGTCCTTTATCTCTGATACATCCAGCACAGCATTCCAAAGCTCTCTGACATACTTTAACTTTCGCTGTTTATCATTTTCCGGTGCAAGCTTATATATTATTCCCGGCACACCCGGATTTCTGCCTTGGAGATACCGCACTTTTTTCACGTCTATCCAGCCCGATATCGTCACATAGTTATCACTTAAAAACTGCCACCATTCCTCATTTATTACAACCTTTTTATTAAGAGTAACTCCGTCAACAATGTGATACGGTAAACACTTAAGCCTGTTAAGCCCTTCTATATACGCAATCAGTCTTTTTCGCTGATCCCATAGCTTGTCATTTCCACCTATCTCATGCATAAATGATGATAAAATACGATATGGCACATTCAATATTAATTGCTTCTTCTCATCAGCAATCCCAGCATCATATTTTTTTATGGCCGCAATAATGGTATTTTCATCTGCATCATGCGGAAGCTGTGATAACTCTTCAAGTTTTATGACCGCTCGCTCTAAACTATTCATAACCTTTCCATTGGAATTTTTCGGTCCCAGATGAAGATGATACTCTACAACGGAATACCACGCACCCGCAATCATAACATTGATTATATCATCGAATGTTATTTGAGTATCTCCCCTGGAAAACAGCTTAAGCAATGCGTCCAGCCAATAGAACTTATAACATTCTGTCGGATCGTCCAACATATGTATGAAACTCTCAATATCCAATTTATTGACATATCTTAAGCCATTTAATTCCATCGCATTCCTCCGTGATTGTTAGTGTCATATAATTTTATTGTGAAAATGTGTATGTTTTGTTTGGATGATTTTATATATTAGCACTGTTTAGATGGTTGACAGACTGGAAGAGAATCGTATTAATACATTTCTAAACAAAATATGTTAAACCTAAATATAACTACATACTTCCATCTTCACAACTATGATAAGGAAAATAACATTTATTTAGCAATGTTATTTTTATGTCAAAAATTCTTGTATATATTGTAATTCCAATAAATATTCGTTTTTTTCTATAGCCTTTTTAATAAAAAATTTTGCAAGTTCTCTGTTTAACTCAAATAAATATCCCATATTTCCATTTCCATCTTTATCAAATGGAGAATATTTTGCGTTACTATATTTCTTTATGATATCTTTATATTCTGCATGCTTTATAGGTTCGTTTAGCTTCGTATAATCACACTCAATCATTCTGCCTTCTTTAGCCCATAATTGTTCTTTAGAAAGTTCTCTTGGGCTTTCCGCATCATAGCAACTTCCCTGTGCCACACTTATAGCTTTAATATACCTATCAGCACTGTGAATAATTATATCTCCTTTTCGCACATTTAATAAGCGTTCCCAGTGATGGCATTTTCCACCTCCCTGATTATACTTAGGCGCCCATATAAATCCACCTCTATACTCCGCATCGAAGGTATTTCCCTGAAACACTAGAAAGGGCATATTTATTCCTTCTTCACGTTTAACATTTCCTATCGCATTAATTACATTTTTTTTATTTGATTTTGAAGCAAGCTCATCTAGCTTTCTTTTTTCTTCTAATTCACGTAACTTTTCCTGGTGAATTTTTTCTTCTTTCTTTGCATCATCAATACATTTTATTTCCTGCGCTATTATTGCATTATTGTCTTTATCTTCCAAAACCAAAAAATCTCTAAATACTTCCGGATACTGAAACTTGCAAGTTTTGTTAACAAATTTTACTTGAATATGATTTTCAGCTTGTTCTACTACAAGTCCTTTTCCAAATTTTTTATGTACAACCACTTCATTTAATATATCCACGCTGCAACCTCCAGAACTAATCTTATCTTTCAAATTATTTTTCTATATAATTCGCAAACCAACTGTTGAGAATCCATTTATTTTAAAATGTTACCAGACTCTTCCTTATTTTTTCAACCACCATAATATCTGCTGGAAGCCATTCCACACAATCAAGCGTACTATTTGTAAGCCATCTCGATTCCTGAGCTTCCTTTAACTCCAACTTTCCACTTACTACTTCTGCCCAAAAACAATCCATAGATAAATGAAATGTCGGATAATCATACTCTACTGTTGTTATAAATTCACCAACGCATATTTCTGTATCAAGCTCCTCCATTATCTCACGGACTAATGCTTTTTTAGCGGACTCTCCCAACTCTATCTTTCCGCCTGGGAATTCCCACATACCTTTGAATTCACCATATCCTCTAGCTGTAGCAAATACTCTTGATGGAGCTGGCATATTATCCACAATCACTGCTGCAACAACTCTAATTGTTTTCATACTCTACTCCTCATTCTCCTTTTTATGTAATTATATTCCTTATTACGATATTACTCAACTCCTATCTTATAAAATCGACGTTTTTCTCCTTCATACCACTTACTCTCACCATACAACTCTACACAAAAAATCCCACCACAGCCCCCAAAAACTCTCCGCCGTGATGGGATTCATCAAATTCATATCACTCACATATCAATGTCAATAATATCCGCAATCCGCTTTAGCTTCCTGCTCATCAAAAAATCTGCCCCTTTATAACATCTCCCATACATTTTCAAAACCACTCACCCCATATTATTCCCATACTCAAACCTAGGTCTGCCCTCCTCATCCCACTTCACTTCCATAAGCATAGTGTGCCTGTTAGGGTCGTACAGAGGGTCGCCAGCTATCTCAAGATAGGTTCTCGCATGATATACGCACACATCCCTGCCATCGCCGGTCTTTGTAAAGCTGTTATGTCCCGGACCGTAGATGCCCTTCTCCCTGTCTGAGCGAAGCACCGGATAGCGCTCCTTCTTCCATGCTTTCGGGTCAAGTAAATCCGCATTCTCATCGATGGAAAGCATTCCTACGCAATAGCACTCACCGGTTGCGCTTGCAGAGTAGGTGAGGAAAATCTTTCCGTCATGATGTATTGCTGCCGGTCCTTCATTTACCCATATATCAACTCGCTCCCAATCGTAGTCCGGAGTAGTAAGAAGAACCTGCGCCGTGGCAAGCTTTGTGGCAGACTGCATTTTTGCAATATAGATGTTGGAAATGCCGACTCCTACACTGACTTTTTCAGCCCAGACGTAATAATACTCGCCCTTATTTTCAAGTATGGTTGCATCGAGTGAAAAAGAATCAAATGAATATATGTCATCGTCACTTCTTTCAATTTTGCCCTTCTCAATCCACTCATCGTTCATGGGGTCAGCGCCCTGACATTCGAGAATGTATGGTCTTAATCTCCATTTATCCTCCGCCATTGAAGAAGCAAAATATATGTACCATTTTCCGAACAGAAAATGAAGCTCCGGAGCCCATATATGCTCACTCATCTCGCCTGACTTGTGCTTTGTCCAGATGACTTTCTCATCTGCATCCTTTAAGCCGGAAAGTGTGTCAGAACATCTTAAAATTATTCTGTCATACGATGGCACTGATGCAGTAAAATAATATCTGCCATCATCTGCTCTGACTACATACGGATCCGCTCTCTGCTCGATAAATGGCTTATTATACTCAGTAATTTTTCCGTTTCTTGGTCTTTCTTCCATAGATATTTTCCTTTTAACTGTTCAGAATCCCACCTCTTTTCCGATGGGTTCTGAACAGTCACTTTCTTTTTATTATTTCTGGACATCCAGCGTAATATGAAGCACACTGCTTGCAGGTATTGAGAATTTTATTCTGTTGCCGTTTACATCTATATCATTAAATTCTCTTACCGTAACTTCATCAGGCTTGTCAAATGTGTTATGAAGATGGATTTCTCCTCCTACAATTTCACCGTGCGCCGATGCAATCTCTGTGTCGGCAACGCAGCCATCAATCTCATAATCCTTGTCAACGGAGAGATTCGTCATTGTTATATGTATCTTTCCGTCCTTGCCAAGCGATACTGACTCTGTAAGATTAGGAACCATGTTCTGCTCTTCAAGTCCTATCTTTTCTGTCTCAAGGAAGCTGTCAAGAAGCTCTGCGTCCTGATGATGCTTATACATATAGAATACATGGTATGTAGGTGTCTTTATCATCTTCTCACCTTCCGTGAGAAGAACCGACTGAAGAACATTTACCATCTGTGCAATGTTCGCCATCTTGACTCTGTCACAATGCTTGTTGAAGATATTCAGGTTAATTCCTGCCACAAGAGCATCTCTTATCGTGTTCTGCTGGTACAAAAATCCCGGATTTGTTCCCGGCTCGCAGTCAAACCATGTACCCCACTCGTCAACTATCATTCCGACCTTATGCTTTTTGTCATACTTGTCCATTATGGCTTCATGATTTCTTATAAGCTCTTCCATATAGAGAGTTTTCTTAAGTGTCTGATACCACATCTTATCATCAAAATCCGTTGCACTTCCCTTGTGCTCCCATCCACCCGGATGTGTGTAATAGTGAAGTGATATGCCATCCATAAAGCCATGAAGAACTTCAGGTGCTCTAAAGCATGTATCCATAACTTTATCAGTCCAGTTGTAGTCATCCACATTTGCACCACATGCAACCTTGAAAATAGGCTTATCAGGGTGATAATTTCTCACATATGTCTGATATCTTCTATATAAATTTCCATAATACTCCGGTGTCATGTTTCCGCCGCAGCCCCAGTTCTCGTTTCCGACTCCGAAATAGTCAACCGTCCAAGGCTCTTCGTGGCCGTTTTTCTTTCTGAGATCGCTCATAGGTGATACACCCTCAAAAGTCATATACTCAACCCATTCGCTCATCTCCTGAACAGTTCCGCTTCCCACATTTCCATTCACATAACTCTTACAGCCAAGCTGCCTGCAAAGCTCCATAAATTCATGTGTTCCGAAGCTGTTATCCTCGATAACACCGCCCCAATGAGTGTTAATCATCTTCTTTCTGCCTTCTACAGGACCTATTCCATCCTTCCAGTGATATTCGTCCGCAAAACAGCCTCCCGGCCATCTAAGCACCGGAATCTTAATATCCTTTAACGCATTTACGACATCCGTTCTCATTCCATTGACATTGGGAATTGATGAATCTTTTCCCACAAATATTCCTTCATAAATGCATCTTCCAAGATGCTCTGAAAAATGTCCCTGAATTTCAGGGTTGATGTGCCCCTTCTTGTTGTGAGGGTTAATATACAGCTTGCTCATTTTACTCTCCATTCCGCAGGCAATGCTTTTTTGCCGGAGGAATCGTGGGCAAAATCTCAAATTTTGACCACGATAAAAGCTACTTTGTGACGCCTGCGGCACAAATAGCATGTGCGAAAATAAGCTATCAAGCTTATTTTCACACTAATCTCCATTTCCGGATGTCCGGTCTAAATAATCCTATCAGTCCGAACATCAAATTTTATTTTACCTTCAACTATAAAAATATCTCTTTTTTAGAAGTAATTCAACCATTATTTTTCCGATTATAGCTATTTAAGAACACTTAAAATCCCATTAATTTAACCGCCGGTTTACTTGAAAAGCTTCAATTAAAATGTTAGAGTAGATATATTGCCGCCACATGAAGTTTATCAGGCTATATAATACCATTTTAACACCAACAGCTTAATAAGGAGAGTAAAGAACAGCTGAACAAAACTTATAAAAGTATATAAACAACTGTTGAATTTTATAAGTTATTAGCATAGAATAATATTGAAAGGAAGTGATGCTTTGAGTAAATATTATTCTATACATGAATTTTCAAAAATTATAGGTGTATCTGCACAAACGTTGCGAAATTGGGATTCTAACGGAAAACTTCATCCGCATCATACTACAACAAGTGGATATAGATATTATTCTGATGAACAGCTCAGCCAAGTAATGAATGTAAAGCCTAAAAATCGCATTACAATTGGATATTGTCGTGTTTCAAGTCATAAGCAAAAGGATGATTTAGAACGACAGATTGATAATGTGAAAACATATCTTATGGCAAAAGGACAACCGTTTGAGATAATAAGTGATATTGGTTCTGGCATTGACTACAAGAAAAAAGGACTTCGGGAACTAATCAAACGCATTTCTCAAAATCAAGTTGAAAAGGTTGTTGTTTTGTATAAAGACAGGCTTTTAGGTTTTGGTTTTGAGTTGGTAGAATATATAGCTTCGCTATATAACTGTGAAATTGAGATTATTGACAATACTGAAAAATCTGAGCAACAAGAACTCGTTGAAGATTTAGTACAAATAATCACTGTATTCAGTTGTAAGCTACAAGGAAAACGAGCGAATAAAGCTAAGAAACTTGTTCAAGAATTGATACAGGAGGAAGAAAATGATGGCAAAAGCCGTAAGGGTAATGTTAGAGCCTAATAATGTACAACAAACTAAAATGTTTCAATATGCAGGTGCGGCAAGATTTGCTTATAACTGGGCTTTAGCCAAGGAAAAGGATAACTATGAAAAAGGTGGCAAGTTCATTTCGGATTCAGAGCTTAGAAAAGAATTTACAAGGCTTAGGAATTCTGATGAATACGCATGGCTGCAAAATGTTTCCAATAATGTAACCAAACAGGCAATTAAAGATGCCTGCATAGCCTACAAAAACTTTTTCAAAAGTTTGCAAAAATATCCGAAATTCAAGTCTAAAAATAAATCAACGCCTAAATTTTATCAGGACAACATTAAAATACAATTTAGTGACACTCACGTTAAATTTGAGGGATTTTCTTCTAGCAGGAAAGCTAACAAACAAAAGCTGAACTGGGTAAGACTTGCAGAACATGGACGTATTCCCACAGATGCTAAATATATGAATCCGAGAATATCCTTTGACGGATTAAACTGGTGGATTAGCGTATGCGTGGAATTTCCAGACTGCAAGAAAAATCTAAATAATGATGGTATAGGAATTGATTTAGGAATTAAGGATTTGGCTATTTGCTCTGATGGTACCACATATAAGAATATCAATAAAAGCCAAGTAGTTAAAAAACTAGAGAAATGCAGACGCAGGTTACAGCGTAGAGTTTCTCGAAAGTATGAGAAAAATAAGAAAGGAGTAAGTTACTGTAAAACTAAAAATGTAATCAAAAACGAAAAACTTTTATTTAAAGTGAATCACAGATTAACAAATATTCATAAAAACTATTTAAATCAGACCACATCTGAAATCGTAAATCGAAAACCAAGATTTATTTGTATCGAAGATTTAAACGTTAGTGGAATGATGAAGAATAGACATTTATCCAAAGCGGTTCAGAATCAGGAATTCTTTGAATTCAGAAAACAGCTTGAGTACAAATGTAATAACAATGGTATTCAGCTCATTGTAGCTGATAGATTTTATCCATCGTCAAAACTTTGTAGTTGTTGTGGAAATATAAAAAAGGATTTGAAATTATCTGACAGAATTTATAAATGTGAATGTGGAAATGTTATAAATAGAGATTTTCAAGCATCACTAAACCTAAAAGCTTATGGAGAAAAATTTGCAAGCTAACAATTAAACGTTAATGCAAATATGTACGGATACGTTAATTCGGAATTTACGCCTATGGAGAGTACATTGTTGTTCCAACATTGGAACTTGTGAGTAGTATCTGTTTCGACAGTACAAAAGCATACTCATTGAAGTAGGAATGAAACATAAAGGTTTATAACTTTTTATAAGTTTTCAGTAACGGTGCCTATGTTTAAACCCGATGACAATAAATATGAGAAGAGCCATTTTTCTTCCGTCCTTGACCTTGCAAAAGAAAATCTTCTCAAATACAGGCAGGAAGAAAAAGCGCTTTCAGATGAGCTGTATACCCTTCTTGAAACCTACGGTGCCAAGGATGTCGAAGCTCTGTCCATGATTGACAACATCCAGGTCATGTATGAGCGGGCACAACATGAAGCTTCAAGAGCCGAAAAAGCACGTCAGAAGCCCTTTTTCGGGAGAATTGATTTTCTTGATGAAAAGCAGAAAAGCGAAGATACAATATATATAGGCAAGGTCGGCATCTCCCGCGATGTCACACACCTTGAAGTAATCGACTGGAGAGCGCCAATCGCCAACTCATACTATGAGAGCCATCTAGG
>OGKR01002304.1_pt1 | contig 10420 bp, 8 predicted proteins | sample 1572431 | NCBI WGS metagenome assembly OGKR01 (sample SAMEA2582079, study PRJEB24529) | metagenome | biome: Human gut stool | place: China | collected 2011 | reverse complement strand
GATTGCGGCTCATACAAGCCATAAGCTGCATGAGCGTAAGATGTCCTGCTTCAACAAGTGACTTTATTCCAAGCCCTAAAGATGTCTCAAGACCTGTTATCCCACTTGGCGCACTTTCCATCGGTCTTGCCTTCTCCTGTGCACTATGAGGTGCATGGTCAGTCACTATCATGTCTATCGTGCCATCCTTAAGACCTTCTATAATCTTAATTCTGTCTTCCTCTGTTCTTACAGGCGGATTCATCCTCGCAAGCGTACCATATTCAAGCACTGCCTTGTCTGTCAGTGTAAAATGATGTGGTGTCGCTTCAGCATGCACATCCGCACCAAGTTTTTTAGCTGTCCTTACATATTCAACCGCATTTTTAGAACTGATATGCTGTATACACACACGGGCTCCTGTGTGAAGTGCCAGAGCGCAGTCTCTTGCGACCATGACATCCTCCGCAGTCCTTGATGCTCCGCCATATCCAAGCTTTTTTGAAACCTCACCCTGATGAACACCAGGCGAAGCTATAAATGCAGGGTCCTCCTCATGCAGACTTATCGGAAGGTTAAGCTCCTTAGCCTGCAGCATCGCTTCCACAAGAATCTTTTCGTCCATTACAGGGATTCCGTCATCTGTAAAGCCTGCCGCGCCTGCGGCTGCAAGCGCCTGCATATCCACAAGCTCTTCTCCTGCAAGCCCCTTTGTTATGGCTGCCGCTGAAAGGACATGTATTCCTGTCTGTGAGCCTTTATTTAAAACATACTCAAGCGTATCAAGGTTGTCCACCACAGGCTTGGTATTTGCCATACATACTACTGTCGTAAAACCGCCCTTTGCAGCCGCCTTCGCTCCTGTAAATATATCCTCCTTATAGGTAAATCCCGGATCGCGAAAATGAACATGCGTGTCGACAAGTCCCGGTGCAACCACAAGTCCGGATGCATCTATAACACGGAATAACCCGGAATTTTCCTGCACATTCTCCGATTCTGACAACTTCCTCTGTGCATCATAAAACATTTCAGATGCCTGTGTTCCAATCATGACAATATTCCCTTCATTTACAAGCACATCCTTAACTTCATCCACACCACTAACCGGGTCGACTACTCTTCCGTTCTTAATAAGCAGCATATTCCTTCCTCCAATCAAGCTATAATCGTAAAGTTTCAACACTTCTTTATGGTATAAAGCTCACCCACCAATTCAAAATTAGGATTATAATAAGGGTCTCCATTTATAAGTTCAGGTCTCCATTTGTCAATGAAATGCATAATCTCTCCGCCAAAGCGCTCCTGCTTGCTTCCTGTGTTATCGACTCCTCTCGATTTAGACTCATAATGATGCAGCTTTGCATGCGGCTCATACATGACTTTATAACCGGCTTTACGTACCTTCATGCAATAATCAATATCATTGAAGGCAACCTCAAATGTCTCATCAAGCTTATCTACCTCTTCAAACACGCTCCTCTTTGTCAAAAGGCACGCAGCAGTGACCGCCGAGAGCTCCTGTGTGAGAACCGCTCTCGCAAAATATCCGTATACATCATCACCTATCCCTGCAAATGCGTGGCCTGCCACACCCTGATATCCGATAATCACGCCAGCATGCTGGACTGTGTTATCATCATAGAGAAGCTTCGCACCGACTATACCTACATCCGGACGCTGGCATAATGCGAGCATCCTTCTTAAGCTGTCCGGTTCAATAACCTCCGTATCATTATTCAAAAGCAGTATATAATCGCCCTTTGCAGACTGAATTCCATAATTGTTTATGGCGGAATAATTAAATATTCCATCCCATTTCACAAGTTTGAATTTGTCACCGTATTTTTTTTCCATAGCTTCATAGCCTGCAAATGTTTCATCCAGAACACTGTTGTTCTCAACAACAATATACTCTAAATTGTGATAGTTGTTTACCTGCTCCATGGACTCAATACATCTTGTCAAATCTTCAAGGTGATCCTTATTAGGTATAATAACCGATACAAAAGGCTCGCCTTCAAGCTTATAGTCTATATCATAAAAACCCGGTGCCACTCCATTTGTGACTTTTCCATCCAAGCCGATTCTTTTTATATGTGCTGCCACGGCATTTACTCCCGCCGTATTGGCATATGTCTTTACAGATGCACTCTTAGCTGTAGAATTATCACTTATTCTCCAATGATAAAGTATCTTCGGTATGTGCCTTACACACTCAGCAATCTCGGCACATCTAAGTACATAGTCATGATCCTGTGCTCCATTGTACTCTGTTTTAAGCTCTCCTGCCTTATCTGCTAAGCTTTTCTTTACAACACACAGATGACAGATATAATTGTTGCGGCGCAGAAGCTCCATATTCAGATCTGATTTAAAATGCGCCTCCGTGTGAATGCCTGTGTCCTCAATAATCTTATCCTCATCCGAATAGATAAGCTCTGCTTTTGGATAGCGTTCAAGCTCTCTCATGCACTCAAAAAAAGCAGTCGGATGCAGCTCATCATCATGATCACCAAAAACAATATAATCTCCGTTGGCAAGACGCATCGCAGCATTCGTGTTCTCTGCAATTCCGAGATTATCTTTCAGCTTTACATATCTTACTCTGTCCTCTCCGAATCTTTCTATATAAGGCTGTACAATATTTTCAACCGTAAAGCCTTCCCCACTGCCGTCTGCAAGGCAAATCTGCCAATTATCATATGTCTGACTTACGACTGAATCGAGCATAAGCCTGAAAAATTTTTCATTAGGACGGTACACCGGTATCAGGATAGAAAACTTAGGTCTGAATGCGAACTTATAATTTCTCTGCTCAGCAAGCCTGTCCTGCGATGGGTTGTTTTTTGAGAAATAATCATTGGTCTGTTTTTGGGCTTTGCCTGTAATCTTGCCATATGCCTTTATCACAAAACGCTTCATGCCATAAAGTGCAATATAATTTCTCGCTCTTGTTATATAATCATTGCGGCAGCTTCCTGCGCTCACTATTCTCTGCCGCTTTTTCTCATCGCTGTCCCTGTTGACTACAATACTTACGCTTCCCTTTCTTCCATCACACTCTGTTGTGAGATTTAGTGTACGCACCTCATTGTCATCCACAAGCAGTTCAAAGCCGCACAGATCGTTAAGCTCACCAAGAAGATACCTGTTGACCATATCAGCTCTTGTAAAGAAATTTATACTCGTTTCAAGCCTTTTATTTCCGGAATACGCATTGATTGTCGGCATAGCTGCCGACTCTGCCCATCCTGTAACCTTTATCGTTTTCGATTTTTCATCGGGACTTACACCAATAAGATTTATCTCTATCAGTTTTCTGAGATATTCTATCTGTTTTCCCGGTATATAAATCTGTTCTGAACCGGAAGGATATGTATCTTTTGTGATAGTAATTTTTACATCCTTTACCTTCTTAGGAAGCTCAACGCAGAAATTATATTCACCATCAAACTCCGGTTCCGCATTTTTATACACAAAAAGAAGTGGCGTATTAACATTTTCCACAATATCCACAGGTGTTTCCACTCCATTAACGTAGGAAACAGCCTTAACATCCTTCATGTATTCTTTACTCGAACCAGTCTGAATGATAAGCCTGTTGCTGTTTTTCAAATCTATTCTTTTTTTATACACAAAAATAAAATTATCCAAGCTCTTCCTCCTAATTTCTGAACAGCCTGTTGATTACAATCCAGAATGCTGTCAGATAAATTCCAATGAATAACATCATAACAAATGTCTCAAAATTAAAAGGGCTTAGGCTTACCCTTAATCCGCCTTTTAAATGGAATTCGGGAAGAAGTGCATAAAAATATGCAAAAACAACATATACAACCGCAAGAACCACTCTCTTTACATACTTCATATTCCCATCCATCCTTTTCTTACCTTCCACCATACAGTGCATCATACTGTTCGCATATCTCCATTGTATCTCCGTATGCCTTAAGCTTTCCATGTTCAAGCCATACAACCTTATTGCATACAAGCTTTACCTGATCTATGCTATGCGATACAAAGAGTACTGTCGTTCCATGATTCATCATATCCTGAATACGGTCTATGCATTTTTGCTGAAACTTAGAATCTCCGACTGCTAAGACCTCATCTACAATCAGAATATCCGGATTTCCAATAGTAGCAATGGAAAATGCCAGTCTTGATGTCATTCCCGAAGAGAAATTCTTGACAGGTACATCCATAAAATCATGCAGCTCAGCAAAATCCACTATCTCATCATAAAATCCACGCATAACTTCCCTTGAATGTCCAAGCAAAGCTCCATTAAGAAATATATTCTCACGGGCTGTAAGATCCATATCAAAACCGGCTCCGAGCTCTATTAAAGGTGCAACACTGCCTGCAACCTTTACACTCCCTCCGGTAGGCTTAAGTACACCGGCAATAACCTTAAGCATTGTGCTCTTGCCGCTTCCGTTCAAGCCTATAAGACCTATCGACTCACCTTTTCTTACCTTAAATGATACTCCGTCAAGCGCCCAAAACTCATCAAAGTGAAGATTTCCCTTGAGTTTTCTAACTATATACTCCTTAAGGCTGTCAACTCTCTCTCTTGCCAGATTAAAGCAGCGCGAAACATTATTCACTTCTATAATCACATCATCAAATGATTTATTCTCTTCCATCTTCTCTTTTTCCAATTCTGTTAATATATCCACCGCAGCCATGCCTGTTTTCAAGACTATAAGTAGAGTATGAACTCATCCTGTTTCTTATAAAATACCCACAGACCGAATATAAACACAATAATACTTGGCACAACCGCCATCACAACCGTGTACACATCCGGCATCGAGTTATACATCATAAAGCCTCTGAACATTTCCAGTATATTAGTCACAGGATTAAGCTTGACAATTCTATAAAGCACATTCCCAAGAATATCTATCGGATACATAATCGGTGCAAGATAGATAAAACCTGTCAAAAACACCGAATACAAATGTACGATATCTCTGTATTTTACAGACAATGCCGCCAATATAAAGCCTGCTCCCATGGAAAATATAATCATGATTGCTATAGGTATCACCGAAAGAAACATCGTATAATGTAACGGTGTCCTTAGAACTACCATAACAATGAGCAGAGCCGCATAGGCGGCAAAAATATTGATTGAGCACGATAACACTCTTGATAACACAAATATATACTTAGGTACATAAACCTTTTTTATAAGTGCGGCACTGTTGATTATCGAGTTCATGGCTGACTGTGTAGATTCAGAAAAAAAGTTGTAGAGAACCTGACCACACAATATATAGATAGGATAATTTTCCACCGCGAATCCAAAAAGGTGCGAAAAAACCGCAGAGAGAATTATCATCATAAATAATGGGTTTAAAAGAGTCCAAAGCACACCTAAGACAGAACGACGATATTTATTTTTGATATCACGCGATATAAGTTCAAATAAAAGCGGCTTAAATCTGATAAAATTTGCTCTGACTGAATTGTGCATTGTAAATCCTTTCTTTTGACCAAGATATGAACCTAATCAGTTCTTTCCTGCCTCTACATACTCCTTAAGTGTTCCCCACTTAGTATCCTTATCCGAGAAAATAAGCTCCATTCCCTCCGGTATCGGCCACTTAACTCCGACCTGAGGGTCATTCCATATAATGCCGCCCTCATCATTCGGATGATAAAAATCTGTGCACTTATATGCAAATTCTGCTGTGTCGGAGAGAACGACAAAGCCATGAGCAAAATTCTTAGGTATAAAAAACTGCTTCTTGTTCTCCTCGGAAAGCTCCACACCGAACCACTTGCCGAAAGTCTTAGAGCCTTCTCTCAAATCAACTGCCACATCGAATACAGTTCCTCTTGTAGCTCTTACAAGCTTATCCTGAGGAAACTGCTTCTGAAAATGAAGTCCTCTGATAACACCCTTCTTAGAACCTGACTGGTTATCCTGAACGAACTGCATATCTATACCTGCTGCAGCATAATCATTATAATTGTATACTTCATAGAAGTACCCTCTGGCATCACCGAAAACCTTCGGCTCAATAACCTTAAGTCCTTCTATCTCTATACCATCCTCTGTGTAACATTTGCTTACTGTAATCTGTCCCATGATAGCAACCTCACATTATTATTTTACAAACCGTTGGCAATCTCAATAAGATATTTACCATATGCAGTCTTAAGAAGCGGCTGTGCGAGCGCTACAAGCTGCTCTCTTCCTATAAAGCCTCTCTTATATGCAATCTCCTCGATACATGAAATATATAAGCCCTGTCTCTTCTGAAAAGCGGCGACAAAATCAGCGGCATCTAAAAGCGCATCGTGATTTCCTGTATCAAGCCATGCAAAGCCTCTTCCGAGAGTCTCAACCTGAAGTGTTCCTCTCTGTAAATACTCATTGTTAATGCTTGTTATCTCAATCTCGCCTCTGGCTGACGGCTTTACATTCTTAGCTATCTCGACAACATCATTGTCATAGAAATAAAGTCCCGGAACGGCATAGTTCGACTTAGGATGCTCAGGCTTTTCTTCTATTGAAAGAGCCTTTCCGTTCTCATCAAATTCAACAACACCATATTCTCTTGGATCCCTTACATAATAACCGAATATAGTCGCTCCGCTCTCCCTTGCTGCTGCTCTTTCTAATACCTTTGAAAAACTCTGTCCATAAAAAATATTGTCTCCGAGCACAAGCGCAACTCTGTCATTTCCGATAAACCTCTCACCGATTATGAACGCATCTGCAAGACCTCTTGGACTTTCCTGAACTGCATATTCAAAAGTCATTCCGAGCTGGCTGCCATCCCCTAATAACTCTTTAAATACAGGTAAATCTCTCGGTGTAGATATGATAAGTACTTCTCTTATGCCTGCAAGCATAAGCGTTGAAAGCGGATAATAAATCATAGGCTTGTCATATACAGGCATAATCTGCTTGGAAATTGCCTTTGTAAGTGGATATAGTCTTGTACCGGAACCTCCGGCAAGTATAATTCCTTTCATGATCATTTCCTTTCTTATTTGTACATCTCTGCATAATACTTCTGATAATCGCCGCTTGTCACATTCTTCATCCAGTCTTCATGCTCAAAATACCACTTGATTGTAAGCTTGATTCCATCCTTGAACATTGTATCAGGTACCCAGCCGACTGCTGCCTTAATCTTGTCAGGTGCGATTGCATAACGTCTGTCATGCCCCTTGCGGTCAGCAACATATGTTATAAGCTCTTCATTTATATGAGCCTTTCTAGGGTCTGTATCCGGAAGCATTTCATTTAACGTCTCAAGAATAATCTTTATGATCTCAATATTCTGTTTCTCGTTATGACCGCCTATATTATAGCGCTCACCAAGCACTCCCTGCTCCTGAACCATGTCAATAGCCTTAGCATGATCCTCAACATAGAGCCAGTCTCTTACATTCTTTCCATCGCCATATACAGGAAGCTTCTTTCCTGATAGTGCATTGTTGATAATAAGCGGAATAAGCTTCTCCGGGAACTGGTATGGTCCATAGTTGTTGCTGCAGTTTGTTATATTGGCAGGGAAATGATATGTGTCGATATAAGCCTTTACAAGCATGTCCGATGAAGCTTTGCTTGCCGAATATGGGCTGTGAGGGTCAATAGGTGTTGTCTCATAGAAGAATGCTGTCTCATCATCCGGAAGTGAACCATACACTTCATCTGTTGACACATGAAGGAACTTCTTATCCTCCTTGTATGAGCCATCAGGAAGCTCCCATGCCTTCTTAGCAGCATTTAACATAACTGCTGTTCCGAGTACATTAGTCTTTACAAAAACCTCAGGGTTCTTAATACTTCTGTCAACATGGCTCTCTGCCGCAAAATGGACAACCCTGTCGATATCATTCCCAGCAAAAATCTTCTCTATTGCTTCCTTATCACAGATATCAGCCTTGACAAATGTGTAGTTAGGCTTATCCGCAATGTCCTTAAGATTCTCAAGATTTCCGGCATATGTTAGCACATCCACATTTATAATGCGGATAGTATCGCCATACTTCTTAAACATATAGTGTATGTAATTTGAACCGATAAATCCGGCTCCTCCGGTTACAAGATAGGTTCTCATTTTACTTAATCTCCTTCCAACTCATAAAATTCACTCTGAAACATTTATATACATATCAAAAATATGCGTTAAAACAACATATATTTTCAGCATACATTCAAAGTCCTTTATGGCAGTCTGTCACTTAAAATTCAGCATTGTCCCTAATTATATGCTGTTCTGACATCTGCTTTCAAGCTATTGTATGTTACCATAACTCATTATATAAATCAACCTGTTAGTTTGTTTTATACTGACTTATATCAATTCTATGCGAGTCCATTTTCCCTTAGATATTCATCAAGTGCACTTTCCCAGTCTGCAAATGTATATCCACCGACAAGACGGAACATATAATTGTCAAGCACTGAATATGCAGGTCTTGCTGCCGATTCAGGATGTGCATCCTGATACTGCTTCGTGCTCACATGAACAACCTTGGTATTTCTTTTGGTCTTTTTAAATATAGCTTCCGTAAAATCTGCCCATGAACAGAAATTCTCACAGGTTCCATGATATACTCCGTAATTTTCAGTCGGAACCAGCCATTTTATCGCTCTTGCAAGCTCCATCGCACTTGTAGGAGAACCAATCTGATCATCAACAACCGTAATCTCATCATGAGTCTCTGAAAGTCTCAGCATTGTCTTTAGGAAATTTTTTCCGTCTCCATAAAGCCATGCTGTTCTGACAATGAAATAGTGTCTTGAAAAATCCTTTACAAACTTCTCTCCGGCAAGCTTGGTAAATCCGTACATGCTCTTAGGAGCTGCCTCATCAAATTCAGTATATGGTCTTGAACTATCACCGGCAAAAACATAATCCGTAGACACATGAATAAGCTTTGCATTGTATTTTTCCGCTGCAATGGCAAGGTTTCTAGGGCCTATCGCATTAATCTTATATGCAAGCTCCTTATTTACTTCGCAGGCATCCACCGCAGTGTACGCAGCACAGTTGACTATCGCATAAGGCTTTACCTTCTCAACGAAACTTATGACAGCATCTATATCTGTTATGTCAAGCTCCGCAACATCAGTGTTAACAAGCTCATACTCATTATTTCCTTCTAAGACCTTGTTCATCGCTCTTCCCAGCTGTCCATTACAGCCTGTTATTATAAGCTTTTTCATGATTTTTCTCCTCTAAAAATATATGTTTTTATAAGTTACCATAAAATAACAGGAACTAAAGGTCTGTTTCCCTGTTATATATCCGCCTAGAGACTGCACTGTCTTATCAGTATCTCCCATATGCTGTAAAAAATTATAAATGCTGACACAAGCATACATGTCATATTATAGCGCACCCTGTTCCAATTCGTATTGACTTTGTTAAAGCTAAGGGTAAATAGAACAGGAAACAGCAATGGAATATAGTATCTTCCCTGAACGCCTGCCATCGTTGTCTTGCCGACCTCCGTATAGCTTATATACATGGAAGTCCATATCAGGCACATCACTCCGAATGCAAGAAAATATATCATCGCTTTTAACCATACAGGCATGCCCTGTGCAATCCATTTCTTCTTATCATTCTGTACATACACTGTATTCTCGGATGTAATTGTTACTGCCACCAGATATATGACAATAACATAAGTCATGCTTCCTGCTCCGAGATATGCCATAAAATCAAGTGCCGGTGTACCTATTCCGAAATCCCACAGATGCTGCCACATTGTAGATAAAAGCAATGCCGCATAGCCGACAGGGTTAGAAAATACCGCGCTCATCTGCCCTGCATGGCTTGTCGTGCCGCCTCTTAAATCTCCTTCAGCCGAAGGACTGAATATTGCAGGAAGTACAAAGGTGCTCAAAATCACAAGTAAAACGAGCACTATTCCTGCCTTCATTATCTTTTCCTGCTTCTTGTCCTTAAAAATACGGTGCGGAAGAAAAACACCGAGCAATATAAACGGTATATAAATTGATTTTCTCGATGAACCGTATGCCATTGCGCCGACAAACACAAGATATTCCCACCATGTAATCTTTTTCTCTGTGAACATAAGGTAAAAAATGTACGACATACCAAGGAACAAAAAGCCTGTAACTACAGTGTCATATGATATCGTACATGCCAGATACATCGGTGTCGGCATAAGTGCTATGGCACTCATGATCAATTTTCCTTTAGGAAGCTTGCGGATTGCAAAAAATACAACAATCACATACATCAACATATTGGTAAGCCGCAATAAAATATATGTGTATGCAAAAGGAACTCCCGCAAGCTTGCATATATTGCACGTTATAGCCATAAAGAAATATGAAAATGTTGCAAATCCGCTCGTACCCCAGTGATGTGAAGCTGCCGGGTCAGACTCACTTGGCGTTGACAATTCATTAACCCTGTCAAATACATAC
>OGKR01002290.1_pt1 | contig 10472 bp, 8 predicted proteins | sample 1572431 | NCBI WGS metagenome assembly OGKR01 (sample SAMEA2582079, study PRJEB24529) | metagenome | biome: Human gut stool | place: China | collected 2011 | reverse complement strand
CTCTCCCTTTGGGAGAGGTGGCATCGCGCAGCGATGACGGAGAGGGCGCACGCCGTTGCCCTTAGCGCTAAAGTGTCAAGTGCAATAAGAAACCTTCCCGCTATGCCTGAGGGAGTTCGTCCCCAAACCCCTCCCCTGAAAACACAATGCCGGAGCGTCCGCAGACGCTCCGGCATTGTTCTGTTTTATTATACCTTTGCAGCGCCCCGTTCCAGAATACCGTTGAAGCGGGAGAAGAAGGTGATGGTGGTGATGGTGGCCGCCAGAATATCGCTGACCGGCTCTGCCAGAAAAACGCCGAACACCGGGTTCGGCAGCAGGTGCGGCAGAATGAAGATGAGCGGGATCAGCAGAATGATCTTGCGCAGACAGGCCAGCAGCAGGCTGACCTTGGCCTGTCCCAGCGCCATAAAGCTCTGCTGGCAGGCGATCTGGAAGCCCATGGCAAAGATACCGGCCATGTAGATGCGCATGGACCATGTGGTGTAGTCGATCAGCGCTGTATCCGAGGTGAAGATGCCCGCCACAGCCCCCGGCGCCAGCATCATGAGCAGCCAGAACAGGCAGGTGTAGCAGCTGCACAGGGTCAGCTGGAAGCGGAATGCCTCCTTGACGCGGAGCTTTTTGCCCGCGCCGAAATTGAAGCTCATCACCGGCTGACCGCCCTGACAGATGCCCTGAATGGGCAGGGTGCACAGCTGGGAGGCGCTGGTGATAACGGTCATGGCACCCACAGCCACGTCGCCGCCGTACCGCGCCAGACTGGAGCTGAAGCTGATGGACAGCAGGCTCTCAGTGGACATCATCACAAAGGTGGAGACGCCCAGCGCCATCACCGGCAGGATGACCTTCTTTTCCGGGCGCATATAGTCCTTGCGCAGGCGCAGGATAGTCTTTTTGCCGGTGAGGAAGTGCAGGATCCACACCGCACCCACGGCCTGACTGAGCACGGTGGCAATGGCAGCGCCCCGCACGCCCAGACCCAGACCAAAGATCAGGATGGGGTCGAGAATAATGTTGATGACCGCACCGATGACGGTGGTAAGCATACTGGTCTTGGCAAAGCCCTGCGTGGTGATGAAGGGATTCATGCCCAGCACCAGCAGCACGAACACCGAGCCCAGAATGTAGATGCGGCTGTAACTCAGCGCATAGGGCAGGGTGGCGTCACTGGCACCAAAGAGCCGCAGCAGGGTGGGTGCTCCGGCGTAGAACACCACGGTCAGCACCACCGAGAAGAGCAGCAGCATGGTAAAGCTGTTGGAGATGATCTTCTCCGCCTGCTCCTTGTCGCCCTGTCCCAGCGCAATGGCGGTGCGGGGCGCGCCGCCCGCGCCCACCAGCATGGCGAACGCGTTCAGCAGCATAAGGATGGGAGTGAACAAGCCCACGCCGGTCAGCGCTGCCGCGCCGATGCCGGCAATATGTCCGATGTAAATGCGGTCCACGATGTTATACAGCAGGTTGACCACCTGTGCAACGACCGCCGGGATCATGAGCTGCAGCATCAGCTTTTTTACGCTGCCGGAGCCCATATCCTGTTTTGCCTGTGCCATGGAAGTGATTCTCCTTTTACTTCAAATTTGAACTATCTCTTATATTATACTCAAAACCCGCAAAAATACCAGTCCTTTTTGCAAAATTTTCCGTGCTGCGCAAAAAAGCGTGTTCCTCCCCCGCCGCCGTACCGGTCTTGCCGCTGTGCCCCCTTTGCGGTGCAGCATTCCGGGCGGCAGCGGCCTTTGCATCCAAGTTTTCGGCGATATGTCTGTAAAAAAGCAAGGTTTTTCGTCAGGTTTGTGTCTTGTGCACAGCGACATTTTTCAGTACAATAAAGAAGCAGAGAAGAAAAATAAGCGCTGCAACCGGAACGGGTTGCCGCGCTGTTTTGTATTTTGCGGCGCAGCTGCGCCCGGTGAAAAAAGGAGTGCTGTACAATGATCAACATGGTCAAGCTTCCCACCAGCAAAAGCGAACTGTTCCTGCGGGTGGCCAAGGGACATTTTGCCACCAGCCACAGCCACATCAACTATTACATCGACGTGACCACCCAAAAGACCCGCCTTTCCGAGGCAAAAGCCGTGGCAAAGGAGCTGGTCAGCGCTTACCAGCACAGCACCATCGTGGATACCGTGCTCTGCTTGGACGGCACACAGGTCATTGGCACCTGCCTTGCCAACGAGCTGACCAAGGACGGCTTTACCAATATGAACGCCCACAAGACCATCTACATCGTCACCCCGGAATACACCTCCGGCAGCCAGATCATTCTGCGGGATAATCTTGCTCCCATGGTCAAGGGCAAGCACGTCCTCATTCTGGCCGCATCCATCACCACCGGCTACACCATTCAGGCAGCTGTGGAAGCCGTAAACTACTACGGCGGCATCGTGGCCGGGCTTTCGGCGATTTTTGCCACCACCCACGAGTGCCTTGGCTACCCGGTCACCTCTATCTTCGACCCCACCAGCCTGCCGGATTACGCCAGCTTCGACTCCCGCGACTGCCCCCTGTGCAAGGCCGGGCAGCACATTGACGCGCTGGTGAACAGCTTCGGCTACTCGGCGCTGTAAATAGAACCAATCTGGAGCTGCCGCACGGGTGCGGCAGCTCCTTTTTGTTGTCCCACGGGCGGGATTGTGCTATACTGATACCAGACGAAACTAAGGTGTATCTGAAAACAAAGAAAATGACGGATATTTCGCAAGCACAAGCGGGATTTAAGGCAAATAGCCGCAGGAATCCTTTGTGGATTTCAAGGCTGTTTAACGCAAAATCCAGCTGTGTTTGTAGAAATAGGCTAAATTTTCGACTTTTCAGATACACCATAGGTTAAAATGTTTCAACAGGGCGTCCGGAAGCCCTGCGGAATAGAAATCATCCCCCAAAACAGTCAAGTCAAAAAGTGAGGAGTATTACACGATGAAAGAAAAAGTCATGAATGGCTTGGAAAAGTTCTCCAAAGCCATGCTCTCACCGCTGTCGTATATCTCGGCAGCAGGCCTGATCCTTGTGCTGGGCGCATTGCTTACCAGCACAAGCCTTAGTGCGATGATCCCCGTTCTGCAGTGGACCCCCATCAAGCTGCTGGGACAGCTGATCTACAACTGCATCATGGTCATCATCAACAACCTCAGCCTGATGTTCTGCGTGGGCATCGCAGCGGCGCTGGCCAAAAAGAACAAGCAGCAGGCTGCCATCATCGGCCTGATGAGCTACTTTATGTACTTGACCGCCGGCAACGTCACCCTGACCCAGCTGGGTATGCTGGCAGAGGCTGACCCGATGGTGGGTCTGTACGGCACCGGTCAGTCCACCGTGTTCGGCATCCAGACGGTGGATATGGGCGTGTTCGGCGGCATCCTGCTGGGCTTGGTCTGCGGCTGGGTGTACAACCGCACCTGTGAAAAGCAGTTCAAGGGCATCATCACCCAGATCTACTCTGGCAACCGCTGGTCCTTTACCTGCATGGTGGTCTTTTCCATCCTGTTCGGCTTTGGTTCCTGCTTCTTCTGGCCGCCGGTGCAGAACGTGATCAGCGCACTGACCGACCTGATCGCCACCTCCGGCAACTTCGGCCTGTTCCTGTACGGCTTTTTGGAGCGCTTCCTCATCCCCACCGGCCTGCACCACCTCATCTACACCCCCTTCCAGTTCTCTGCACTGGGCAACAGCCTGACCGTGGGCGATGCCACCTACACCGGCTCCTACATCGTCATGATGATGGAGTACAGCATGGGTCTGCCCTTCTCGGACGGCATCGTGTGGATGTACACCGGCTTCACCAAGACCTTCGGCTACTTTGGCATCGTGGCGGCCTTCATCTTCTGCGCCCGCAAGGAGAACCGTAAAAAGACCGCTGCCGTTCTGGTGCCGCTGGCCTTTACCGCCTCTCTGGCTTCCATTACCGAGCCGCTGGACTTCATGTTCTGCTTCACTGCCCCCATCCTGTGGGTGGCACACGCCTGCATCTCCGGCCTGTTCATCGTGCTGCTGCACATCTTCCATGTCACCGGCTTTACCACCAACCTCCTCGGCTCGGTGCTGATGAACCTTTCTGCCGGTGCAGATAAGACCAACTATCCCACCCTGTACCTGCTGGCGCTGTGCCAGATCGCAGTGTACTTTGTGGTGTTCACCCTGCTGATCAAGGCCTTCAACCTGCACACCCCCGGCCGGGAGGAGGTCAGCGCCGAGACCGCGGGGAGCGATGCACCCGCCAAGAAGGCGAGCGTGAAGAACGCCGCCGAGGTGCAGTGCGTCATCGACGGTCTGGGCGGCAAGGAGAACATCCTGTCGGTGGACAACTGCTTCACCCGCCTGCGGGTAAACATCAAGGACCCCGCAAAGCTGGACGAAGCTGCCATCAACAAGCTGCCGAACAGCGGCATCGTGAAAAAGGGTACCGATATCCAGATCGTTTACGGTCTGCAGGTGGCCGATATCAAGCGTGCCGTGGAGACACAGCTGGAAAACCAGTAAACCGTTTTACCGTGCCCCGGCGGAATGCGCCGGGCTAACCTGAAAAATACAAAAAAGGAGCGTTTATACTATGGTCATTACCATTGCTGGCGGCGGTAGTACTTTTACCGCCGGTATCGTCAAATCCATCGCCCTGCGCCGGGAAGAACTGGAAGTAGATGAGATCCGTCTGTTCGACATCAACAAGGAGCGGCAGGATAAGGTTGCCGTTGTGGTGGACTGGGTCCTGCACAAGGAACTGAATACCGACATCAAGCTGGTGGTCACCACCGATGTGCAGCAGGCTTACACGGATGCCTCTTTTGTGTTTGCCCAGATGCGCGTGGGCGGCTACGCCATGCGGGAGCAGGACGAAAAGATCCCCCTGCGCCACGGCTGCGTGGGACAGGAGACCTGCGGCTGCGGCGGCATGGCCTACGGAATGCGCACCATCTTCCCCATGATCAAGCTGATCGACGATGTGGAAAAGTATGCCAAGAAGGACTACTGGATCCTGAACTACTCCAACCCCGCCGCCATCGTATCCGAAGCCTGCCGCAAGCTGCGCCCGAAGGCACGGATCATCAACATCTGCGATATGCCCATCGCCATCATTGACGTGGTGGCAGCTGCCATGGGCATCCAGAACAAGAAGGAGATCGTCTACGATTACTTTGGCCTGAACCACTTCGGCTGGTTCACCTCCATCCAGTACCACGGCGAGGATTTGATGCCCAAGCTGCGCGCCTACATCAAGGAGAACAAGATCCTTCTGCCGGAAAGCTACCTCAAGGGCATGGGCGCCCTGACCTCCTCCAGCAGCCAGAACCGCCACACCAAGGGCAGCTGGTACTATGTGTGGAAGGGCGAGTACGAGATCATGGAAAACTTCCCGGAGTACCTGCCCAACACCTACCTGAACTACTATCTGCAGGCCAAGGAGTTTGTGGAGCACTCGGACCCGAACCACACCCGTGCCAACGAGGTGGAGGAGACCCGCGAAAAGAACCTGTTCGACGGCATCGACCACTACCTCAAGACCGGCAAGGTGGACGCCAACACCTTCTATGCCGGCAGCCACGGCGACTGGATCGCAGATCTTTCCGCTGCGCTGAAGAACGACACCAAGGCACGCTTCCTCATCATCACCGAGAACCGCGGCGCGATCCCCAATATGCCCTATGACGCAATGGTGGAGCTGCCCGCCTACATCGGCAAAAACGGCCCGGAGGTCATTGCCCGGGACAACATCCCGCTGTTCCAGCAGGGCTTGATGATGCAGCAGCTCAACAGCGAAAAGCTGCTGGTGGAGGGCTGCGTGGAAGGCAGCTACGAGAAGGTATTGCAGGCCTTCACCCTAAACAAGACTGTGCCCAGCATGAACGTTGCAAAGGCCATTCTGGACGATATGATCGAAGCCAACAAGGGCTACTGGCCGGAGCTGCACTGAGCAGCTGGTTTTCCCGCCGCCGCAGGCATTGCCGCCTGCGGCGGCTTTTTTATGCGCATTGACCTTTGCACAGCAAGGGCTTATAATGAGAAAAAACCAGTAAAAGCGAAAGGAAGCACACCCATGCAAAACCAAGTCCCTGTATCCCAAAACCGCCCGGTCACCGGGCGCTTTGCGCCCAGCCCCAGCGGACGGCTGCATCTGGGCAATCTGGCGTGTAGCCTGCTGGCATGGCTCAGCGCAAAAAGTCAGGGCGGGCGCATCGTGCTGCGTATTGAGGACCTGGACGCCGAGCGCTGCCCCCGCGTTTACGCCGACCTGCTGGAGCAGGACCTTGCATGGCTGGGGCTTACGTGGGACGAGGGCGGCAGCACCGGCGGCGCACACGCGCCCTATTACCAGAGCGAGTGCGGGGACATCTATACCCAAAGCTACCGCAAGCTGGAGCAGAGGGGGCTGGTGTACCCCTGCTTTTGCTCCCGCTCCCAGCTGCACGCCGCCAGCGCACCCCACACCTCGGATGGCAACGTCATCTACCCGGGCACCTGCCGGGGACTGACGCCGGAAGAGATCGCGGAAAAGCGCAAAAAGAAAGCCCCTGCCTACCGCCTGATGGTGCCGGACGAGGCCATCACCTTTACGGACGGCTGCATGGGCACCCACACCGAAAACCTGCTGCGGGATTGCGGCGACTTCTATCTGCGCCGGGCAGACGGGGTGTTTGCCTATCAGCTGGCGGTGGTGGTGGATGATGCCCGCATGGGCGTTACCGAGGTGGTGCGCGGGGCAGACCTGCTTTCCTCCACGGCGCGGCAGCTGTACCTGTACCGGCTGCTGGGCCTGCAGCCGCCCCGCTTTGCTCACTGCCCGCTGCTGCTGGCGGCGGATGGGCGGCGGCTGTCCAAGCGGGACGGCGACCAGAGCCTTGAAAACCTGCGGGCAAAATATACCGCCCCGGAGATCATCGGCAAGCTTGCCTATGCCTACGGCTTGCAGCCGGAGCCGGCGCCCCGCACCCCGGAAAGCCTTGTGCCGGACTTTGCGTGGACAAAAGTCCCCAAGCAGGATATCTGCCTGCCCGAGGGACTGTTCTAAAAAAGGAAATGAAAAAACGACCCCTGCCAGCGCCAAAGGCGCTGACAGGAGTCGCTTTTTCTTTCTTCCTTAGGCTCTCCGCACCTGCGGCAGCTGGCTGCGCTCGAGGGCGGTAAAGGCGCTGTCCAGCGCCAGTGCCAGCAGCGCACCCAAGGCTACGTCAATGCAGCTGTGCTGCTTGAGCAGCACGGTGGAGCAGACGATGGAAACGCACAGCACAGCGGCTGCGGGACGCATCCAGCGGCGGCGGGGCGCCTCAAAAATGCGGCTGCGGTAGTACGCCAGCAGCAGCGTTACCGAGTTGAACACATGGATGGAGGGGCAGACGTTGGTGGCGGTGTCGGTGCGGTACAAAAAGCGCACAGTCTGCGCAAAGATATCGCTGCCCGGCACCCAGTAGGGGCGCAGATCCAGCGCCGTGGGCAGCACGGCGTAGCACGCCAGTGCAATGGTCATGCCGGAGAACAGCGGCAGGCATAGCCGCCAGAAGTCCTCACGCGGGGCCTTCCACAGCAGATAGAACAGGGTGAAGGGAATCCACAAAAACCATGCAAAGTAGGGGATCACCGCATATTTGCAGAAGGGAATCAGATCGTCCAGACGGCAGTGCACCAGAATGCTGCGCAGGGGGACGTTTGCCTCCAGATAGTGAAAAACGGAAAGATAAAATATAGTATACAGCGCCATGAACCCAATGGGGTGGCGCGCAAGCCAGCTGCGTTTCATAGAATAGCCTCCTTTTACAGAAGAGCAGAACTCGATAGCATTGAGAAATTATACGCCCGAACGATGAAGATTGCAAGAACGAAAGGTGAAAACTTTGTCAAGCGCTGAAAAAATAATTTGTGGAACTTGTAAAAAATACCATCGTTCTTCTGCTGATAATACGAATCAAAGCGGCGCTTTCCTGCAAAAAGAAAAAATCCACCCCGTTTTCGCTGGTCTTTACAAACCGGAAAAGGGGTGGATGCTAAAAGTTTAAATCACACTCTGCTCCAGCCAGCTGCCCCGGCGGAAGCGCAGGTAGAAGCACAGCGAGCGGAACACCCAGTCCAGATACATACCCATCCAGATGCTCAGCAGCCCGCCGCCGAAGCAGAGCACTGCCAGATAGCAGAAGCCCACCCGGAACGCCCACATGGACACGATGCTTACGGTCATGGTAAACCGGGCATCGCCGGCGGCGCGCAGGATGTTGGGCAGGGTAAAGCTGGACGGCCACACGAACAGGGAAACGATGTTGAACCACACCATGATGTCCAGTGCCATGGCCTGCGCCTCCGGCGAGAGGTTGAACAGGGACACCGCGAACCGGTTGGCGAAGAAGAAGGCCGAAAGGTTCATCACCCACGCGCCGCAGTAGGCGGTCAGCATCAGGCGGCGGGAGTAGTACACTGCCTGCTCCTTTTCGCCCGCGCCCAGACACTGGCCCACCACGGTCAGGGCAGCCATACCCACCGCGTTGGCGGGGATGTTCAGGAAAGTGGTGGTGGTATTGGCTACCGCGTTGGCGGCAATGGCTGCCGTGCCAAGGGTGGAGGTCAGGCTGGAGACCGACAGCTTGCCGATCTGGAACATGCCGTTCTCGATGCCGGCGGGAATGCCGACTTTCAGGATGCGCTTGATGAGGTCGAGATCTGGCTTCAGGTCGGTGAGGTGGTCGATGCGCAGCGCACAATCCGGCTTCTGCAGCAGGAACATCACGGTGAAGCAGGCGATCATCCGGCTCACGAGGCTGGCGGTGGCCGCACCCATCACGCCCATGCCGAACCCGTAGATCAGGATGGCGTTGCCGCCAATGTTCACCACGTTCATCACCAGGCTGGAAAGCATACTGATCTTGCTGTTGCCCTGGGCGCGGAACAGAGCCGCACCGGCGTTGTACACGCCAATAAAGGGATAGCTCAGGGCCGAGAGCAGGAAATAGGTCTCAGCGTAGCGCATCACATCCGCGTCAATGGAGCCGAAGATGCCCCGCAGGATGGCGTGCCGCCCCACCGCCACGATGACGGCGGTGACCACGCTGAGCGAGATCATAATGAACATGATCTGGGCGGCACTGGCCTTGGCCCGTTTGGGCTCCCGGTGGCCGATGTACTGGCTGGCGACCACCGCGCCGCCGGTGGCCAGTGCGCTGAGCAGCTGGATCATCAGCACATTGAAGGAGTCCACCAGGCTCACGCCCGAAACGGCGGCTTCGCCCACCGAGGAGACCATCAGGGTGTCCGCCAGACCGATGGAGATGCTGAGGGCCTGCTCTGCCACCAGCGGCAGGAAAAGTGAAATGAGCTGTTGACGGTTGAACAGCGGTCTTGATGTGGTCGATGCGTCTGTCATGGTGTCCTCCCTTGGCGCGTGGATTCAAACACACCCATGATAGCGCGGAATGACGTGAAAATCAAGATGTTGTATCCAACAAATCAAAAAATCAGGCAAACTCTTTGCTGGGGGTCAGGCTGGTGCCGTAATAAACGATGTAGTCGTAGGGGACCTGGGGATTGTACGCGGCCAGATCGCCGTACTTGGCCAGAATGTCGTTCCGCAGGTTCTCCGGGGTGTAGGGCTGCCCGGCGGAAAGGGTGTCGGCGCAGACAGCGTTCCACATGCTCTCGGTAAAGGCAGCGCAGTTGAAGTAGGCCGACCAGTGGTCAGATTTTGCAAGGTTGCGGTTGACCACGTCCAGCTGGCCCTGATCCAGTGAGGTCTGGACAGCGTAGATGTTCTGGTAGTAGGAATCGGCCAGATAGCGCTTGTAGTAGCCCTCCAGGTTATACCAGATGCCGGTGTGCTCCCAGCGGTTGCCGCGGGGGCTGAAGGTCATCTCGGTGTCGGGCGCGATCCGCAGGCCGCCCACCTCGATGTCGTGGTCCGAAACGTTCCGCACCGAGAGGAAGGAGTGGCCGCTGGAATTGATGGAGGCATCGCCCCGGTCCTCGGCCCGGGCGTAGATGCGCAGCAGGGCCACGGCACCCTCGGCGGGTTCTGCACCGTAGGCCTGCACGGCAGATCTATGGTCGGCCTGTTCAAAATCGTAGGGGCCGCCGGTGCTGGTGGTGAAACCGACGATGTTGCGGATCTGATCCTCAAGGGGGCTTACATCGGTGATGACACGTTGGTCCTGGGGGGCGGGCGTGGCGGCGGGAGCCTCGGCCAGTGCGGCAGTGCTGCCGAACACGCACAGGGCCAGTGTCAGGCAGAGGGAAAGGGCGCGGAACTGCTTTTTCATGGGGTGACCTCCAAAGAGAAAAAATTCAGGTCAAGGATAGACGATTTTTGGGGCGCTGTCAAGAAAAAGATATCTGCCGCCTTTACCCCCGGGGCCGGTTGTGTTAAAATGTAGCTGGCAGCCGTGCCCGGTGGTTTGGGGTATGGAGCCGATCGGAAGGTAAATGAATCTGACCCAGAGAGGGGAACAACCTATGCCAAAAGAAGCACATAAGGTCGTGGTCATCGGGCACCGCAACCT
>OGKR01002261.1_pt1 | contig 10657 bp, 10 predicted proteins | sample 1572431 | NCBI WGS metagenome assembly OGKR01 (sample SAMEA2582079, study PRJEB24529) | metagenome | biome: Human gut stool | place: China | collected 2011 | reverse complement strand
AAATATGTAACCGATAACTATTGCTTACGCGGTAAGGGGAACATTGATTTAGTTTACCAACCATATGAACTAGGACCGTACGCAGCTGGTAATACCTATATTGGTTTTACACCAAAAGCCATTGAATACTTTAATCGCATGAACTCCTAATACAAGTGTAGCTTTAAATTGTGTCTTATCAGTACATTGATGCATTAAATAGTATTCTTGTTATAAACTCTATAAAAGCCTATAGTACATATAAAGTACTATAGGCTTTTAGTGTACTTATCATATTATCTTCTATATCCGCCGCATCCTCTTGTATTAGAGTTTGGACCACAATAACTTTGGCTAGTATTGTTACAAACTGTATTGTTATTATTACAGTTGTATTGAGCGTTTTTATTACAAGTATACTGAGTATTTGTATTGCAATTTGTTTGGGAACCATTGCATACGTAATCATAAGCAAATTCTGTAGATACAGTAGCAGTCACGGCTAAAAACGTCATGACGAGCATACGTTTTGTAAATTTCATATGTATCATCTCCTTGTTCCTATAAATATATTGTACTACTATAAGTCAATTAAAGTATGATATTCTATACACATATAGTATTTGAGTGAATTAAGGAAGGAAGTAATTAAATGAAAAAGTTATTATTAGCATTACTAGCTATTAGCACAATTGCTTTTAGTTGTCAGGCAAGAACATCTGAAATAGTTGGTAAAGGCGAGGGATACGGTCCTTATAATGGTTGGGTTGTTGCGGACATGTCTATGAATGATGGTGTTGTATCTGAAGTAGCAGCATATTCTATGCGCACATTTAAGGATTATGGACTAGTTCCTGTAGCTTATTGTGCATCTGGTGGAAGCCATTTAGGCACTTACTATATGTTTTATGTAAATCCATATCATGATTCATTAATTATTGGGAGAGAAGCTGGCGTGGCTTCTCATGTTAATCCATTTGCTGTGAAATCGAAACCATTTGATAAAACTGGTGAGTTTATTCGTTATACAGATATGCAACTTAACCAGGATTTATATAGAAAAATAATTAATGTGGCTAAGGCTGAATTTAATAAATACCAACAAATGACAAAATAGAATTTGCATTTTTAAAAATTACAAAAAATATAGTTGCTTTAATATAAATTACACTGTATACTTTAATTAAAAGTTATATAGTGTAATTTTTTTACATGCAAAAATAAAAATAAAATGAAAAGTATCTTTAAGAAAGAGGTGATCTAGTGTATATTAAAGATATATTTCATAGTAATACAGGGGTGTCACAATATCGACTAGAGGAAAGTACTAGTGAAAAAGCAGTGTTGTATACATTGTATGGACAGAACGAATTGTATGAAGATTTAACTGGTGTACCAGGACCTATGAGTGATAGGAAACAAATTCGTACAGAATATAAAGGATCTACTCTTAAAGCAGGCGATTTAATATTTAGTACAATATCTGGCATGGCTACAATTGTTACCGCAGATCACGAAGGGTATCTTTTTACTCAAAACTATGTTCGGATGGAACCTTTAAATAAACCAATAGACAAAAAATTTATGGCTTATTTGATTAATGAGAATCCTAAAATTAGAAAGCAGTTCAAACAAAACCTACAGGGAAGTCAGGTTGTACGATATAGTCTTAGCTTACTAAAAGAAATACAGTTACCAAAACTACCATCAATTGAAACGCAACGTATTATGGGGGATATTTATTTTAAACAATTACGACTAAGATCATTAAAACAGCGTGTGGCAGATAACACATATCGTAAAGCAATTATTATGTTACAGGGAGTAAACTAATATGACAGAGTTAGAATTTGAAAATAAATTAATTGAGCAATTATCAACAGGGATTGTGACTAATACAGGTAACTCTAATCAAATAGGTGATACAATAGATGCTTATGGTAATATGAAGGTTTATAAAAGTAAACTTTGGAAATATGAGCCAACTATAAAAACAACAGAAGCACTTTGGGATAACTTCCGCAAGATTTTATATCAATTGAATCAAAATCAATTGACACAACCATTAAGTGATACAGAATTTAAACAAGTTCAAAAGGTAATTAATGAACTGTATACACCATATCAAGCAGGTCAATTTTTGTATGGTATTAATGGCGTGTCTCAAGTAGAAGTGGACCTTGATGATGGACGTCATGTATTCTTGACGGTATTTGATCAAAAACAGATTGGTGCCGGTAATACCGTATATCAAGTAGTTAGTCAAATTAAACGGGAACCACAAATTGCAGGTCGCCCAGAACGTCGTTTTGACACAACACTACTCATTAATGGTTTACCTATTATTCAAATTGAGGAAAAATCTGTTAAACATCATGTAGATGAAGCATTAAATCAAATGCATCAATATATTCAAGAGAAACAATACGGTGATATTTTTTCAACAGTTCAAATTCTAGTTGCAATGACGCCAAATAGAATTAAATATATGGCGAATACTACGGCAGACCTGTTTAATAAAGACTTTGCTTTTGAATGGCAAAATCCTAATGACAACAAGGTTGTTCGTAATTGGACTACCTTTGCAGATATGTTTCTTAGCATACCAATGGCACATCAAATGTCAACATTGTTTACTATTCTTGACGGTACTAAGAATAAACAAATGCTTAAGGTTATGCGTCCTTACCAAGTATATGCAACAAAAGCAGTTTTAAATGAATTAAAACGCGCTGATTTCGATTTACCAATTAATAAATTAGGTTATGTTTGGCATACAACAGGATCAGGTAAGACGATTACTAGTTTCAAAACTGCCTGGCTAGCAAGTCGCATGCCAAATGTAGATAAGGTTGTCTTCGTTGTTGACCGTATCGCATTAACAAAACAAACTGAAGCAAATTATAAGGCATATGACCCTGAAGGTTCTATTGATATTGATGGTAAACAATTCGATACCGTTGGAGGGACAGAAAATACTTCAGCATTAAAGAAAAAATTAAATGAAAAAGGGTATGGCATCATTGTTACATCTGTACAAAAACTAAATACTCTCATTAATCGTAAAGACTTTGTGGTACCTAATAAGAACTTTGTGTTTATTGTCGATGAGGCACATAGGTCTACCGGTGGTGAAAGCTTCGAGGACTTACAAAAAGTATTTAAAGGTGCTGCTTGGGTTGGCTATACAGGAACACCTATGTTTGATAAGGTGGTCGGTAAAAAAGGTACTAAGACACATGAGGTCTTTGGTAAGTTGTTACATGCGTATACTATTCGCGAAGCTATTGCAGATAAAAATGTATTAGGTTTTAAGGTAGATTTCGAAACTACAATTGCAGAAGACAAAATGAAACTTGAATACTTACCGAAGTTCTATGCAAAGAAATATCCTAATTGGAATGAACTCGATATTGAACGAAAGATTGCTAATCTTACTGATGATGATATGGATGATATGATAGAGCCTAGTTTCTATGATAATAATCAAGATCACGTAAAATTGGTTGTAGAAGATATCTTTAAAAACTGGAGAAATCGTTCTAATGATGGTGCTTATAACGCTATGCTTACTACACATGTAGGTGGAAATAGACCAAGTACACCAATGGCACTAATGTACTTTGAAGAATTTGAACGAGTGAATCAAGAACGCCAAGAGCAAGGACTTCCTATATTAAAAGTTGGTATTACTTTTAGCATGAGTACTAACAATAGTGATAACCAGTTAGCTACAAATGATGGTCTATTACGTGCTATGAAACATTATAATAAAATGTTTGGTACTAGTTTTGGCCTAGATGATGTATCAGGTTATACACAAGATTTAACAACACGCTTAAATCGTACAGCGCAAGATGGACAATATTTAGATATTGTTATCGTTGTGGATCAATTATTGACTGGTTTTGATGCACCGCAACTAAATACACTTTACGTAGACCGTACCTTAAAGGATGCAATGCTAATTCAAGCTTACTCAAGAACAAATCGTATTGCCGATAATCAAGGAAAGCCATGGGGCCGTATAGTCAATTATAGATGGCCAACTAAGAACGAAGAGCTCATGAATCGAGCCCTAAGTATTTATGCCAATAAGCACTCTGCAGATGTACAAGATACATTAGTAGATACAAAAGTGTTAGTTGATAGTGGTGTTTTAGCTAAACCTTTCAAAGAACAATTTGAAGAAGTAAAACAAGTGGTAGATCGTCTTGCAGATATGACCGATAACTTTACAGAAGTTCCTGCTAGTGAAGCTAAGCAAGAAGAAATGTTTAATCTTATGCGTGCATATAGCAATGGAATGTCAAAGCTAAAACAATATGATCCAGATGTAGTTAATGGAGAAGACATCGGATTTGATTATGACAATCCAGATGAACTTGTTACATTGCTGGGAATGACACCTGAACAAGAAGAAATGTTAACCACTTCTTTGTATAACGATTTAAAAGAACGAATTGCTGAAAATCATGATGTACCAGTTGCTCAAATTGAACTACGTATGATACATGTAAAACAAATTAGTGTTAACTATGATTACCTCACTGAATTGATTGAAGCATTAATGAATGCTGTTCATGAAAACCGTATGGATGCTGCTGCAGATTATCGTGAAAAAATTAGTGACTTTGCAATGGCTTTAGATGATCGTCAATATGCAAAACAAATTAATAATGCAGTGGAGGCAATTTATAAAGGTACGTATCCACCAGAAGGAAAAGAAATCCAATATCCTGTAAAGTTAACTAGTTTGGAAGTCATTGAAGATGTAAATACAATGATTATGAAAGATGATATTTTCGATTTCCGCTTAAAATGGGGAATCATTGATGTTATCAGTAATGACGAAATATTAGAGCTATTCTCTCGACATACTGCTGGTAAACAGGATTTAGATAGTACTGGTAGAATTAGTAAGCTAAAAAAAGATGCACGTGCAGAATATCAAGCAAAAGCACAAGATGCAGATATTGTAAGCCTTAATAAAATTAAATATGGTAATGAACTTGTGGCAGCTTTATATAAATTTGCAGATTTTTATGTTAATGAAAGGTAGTGTTGTTATGATAAAAGAAAAGCGAGGTTATGATGAGTAAAGAAAAACGGAGAGTACCTAAATTACGCTTTCCTGGATTCACTGAAGATTGGGAACAGCGTAAGTTAGGTGATTTTACCACTCAAATTAATACTTTTGTAAATCCAGAGGATGCAAAGTTACCTTTATGGTCTCTAACCGCTGAAGCAGGTTTAATAGGAAAGACCGATAGATATGAACGGGATTTCTTGGTAAAGAAAAAAGATCAGTTTAAGCGGATTGAAACTAATACACTTGTTTATAATCCAATGAATATAACTATAGGTTCTATAGATATTTATACTGGGCTTTATCCCATAGCGGTTTCTGGTTATTATGTATCAATAGTTTATGATAAAAATATTGATACAGATTTTCTTAAAGAAGTACTATTATTACCTTCAAGTTTGAAAATGTATAAAAATTATGCTACAGGATCATTGATTGAACGACAACGTGTTCAATATCCTACATTTTCAAAGCTACAATTATTATTTCCTAATCTCGATGAACAAAGAGCAATCGGTCAATTATTTAAATCACTTAATTTAAATATTACCCTTCATCAGCGTAAGTTAGATAATCTCAAATTAAAGAAAAAAGCGTTACTCCAGAAACTTTTTCCGAAAAATGGAGAACGATATCCTGAACTTCGGTTTCCAGGATTTACTGATGCTTGGGAACAGCGTAAGTTTGGTGAAATATATGAACGTGCTGGTCAAAAAAATGATTTAACTTATGGTATAGATAAAATTATATCTGTTGCTAATATGTATTTTAAAAAGGATGTTACAGTGGGATCTGAAGAATATTTAAAAACGTATAATGTTTTTAAATTAGGTGATATTGCTTTTGAAGGACATACTAATAAAGAATATAGATATGGTAGATTTGTTGAAAATACTATTGGAGATGGTATCGTTTCACATATTTTTGATGTTTTTACGCCGAAAATTAATCTAGATATAAATTTCTGGAAAGATCTAATAAAATATGAGCCTATAATGGGGCCTATTTTACGTCGTTGTACTAAAGCATCTAGAATGATGTCTAATTTAACTACTAAGGAATTTCTTGAGGAGCAGATATTATGTCCAACTTTAGAGGAGCAGAAGCTTATAGGAGAATTTATTGTAGGTCTTGATAAAAATATTACCCTTCATCAGCGTAAGTTAGATCACTTACAATTACAGAAAAAAGCATTGCTTCAACAGATGTTTGTATAAATAAAGGAGACTTTGTATGGCAGAATCAAAAGCACAGAATATTTCAAGCCAATTGTGGGCTATTGCTAACGATTTGCGTGGCACAATGGATGCAAGTTCTTTCAAAGATTACATTCTTCCATTTTTATTCTATAAATATCTTTCCATTCATCAGGAAGAGTATTTAGTTAATAATGATTTGGTTGATATTTCAGATGGAAAATCTGTTAATGAGGCATATAAGGAGCTTGTTGAAGACGCAGGATTAGAGGCTTGTTTAATTGATATTGCAGGTACATTAGGATATGCTATTAATCCTGAGGATACATGGGCTTCTTTAACTGAAAGCATTCATAATGGTTCCGTTATTCCTAGTGATTATCAACGATTATTCGAAAACTTTAATAAGAATGCTGAAATTAATAAAGAAGCTGCAGCAGATTTTAGAGGTATTTTTAACTATATCAATCTTGGTGACTCAGGGCTTGGATCAACGACAGCAGGTAGAACCAAGACTTTAAATGCAGTTGTTACTAAAATTGATGAAATCGAGTATAAAGATGAAAATGGTAAGGATATACTTGGTGAGATTTATGAGTATTTAATTGGTAAGTTTGCAGCTAATGCTGGTAAAAAAGGTGGGGAGTTCTATACACCTCATGAAGTTAGTCAAATTTTGGCTAAAATTGTTACTGGTAATATACAGTCTCAAACTGATACTTTCACAGTCTATGACCCAACAATGGGGTCTGGCTCATTACTATTAACGGTTCGTAATGAATTGCCTGATGGTTCTCGTCAAGGTGCAGTTAGCTTTTACGGGCAAGAGCTAAATACGGTAACATATAACTTGGCTCGAATGAATTTGATGATGCATGGTGTTACATATAATAATATGACACTGAATAATGCTGATACACTTGAAAGTGATTGGCCAGATGGTCCTGACCGTGATGGTATCGATAGACCACGTTCCTTTGATGCGGTTGTTGCGAATCCTCCATACTCTGCCAAATGGGATAATAATGAAAGTAAACTTAAAGATCCACGCTTTAGTGAATATGGTAAATTAGCACCAGCATCTAAAGCAGATTATGCTTTCATATTACATAGTTTATATCATCTAAACAATGAAGGGACGATGGCAATCGTTTTACCTCATGGAGTTCTATTCCGTGGTGCCGCAGAAGGTAAGATTCGCCAAACCATTATAGAAAAGAATTACCTTGATGCGGTGATTGGTTTGCCTGCGAACTTGTTCTATGGCACAAGTATTCCTACAACGATTCTTGTATTTAAGAAAAATCGTACGACACGCGATGTACTATTTATCGATGCTAGCAATGAATTCGAAAAAGGTAAAAATCAAAATAATTTAAGTGAAGAGAACATTACTAAAATTATTGAAACATACCAAAATAGACAAGACGTTGATAAATATGCACACATTGCATCTCTCGAAGAAATTAAAGAGAATGACTATAATCTGAATATTCCTCGATATGTAGACACATTTGAGGAAGAAGAAGAACTTGATCTTGATGAAATCAATCGTATGATTGAACAAGATAACCAAGAAATTGCACAACTTGAAAAAGAAATAGCCGAACAATTAGCCCTATTAGGCGTCAAAATGTAAGGAAAAGAGGTAGAAAAGACCAAATAGGACTTTTCTACCTCTTTTTGTGTTCTTGGGAACAGCGTAAGTTGAATGAATTTCTTTCAGTTTCTAATCTTAAGAATACAGATAATAAATATAATAAGAAGGATGTTCTTTCTGTATCTGGCGATTATGGAATTGTTAATCAAATAGATTTTCAAGGACGATCTTTTGCAGGAGCATCTGTATCTAATTATGGTGTAGTAGAAAAAGGAGATATTGTATATACCAAATCTCCGTTAAAATTGAACCCTTATGGAATAATTAAAACTAATAGGCTTAATAATGGAATCGTTTCTACTTTATATGCAATTTATAAAACTAAAGATAATTGCGATTCGAACTTTATTGAACATTACTTTAATTTAGATAGTAGATTGAATCAATATTTAAAGCCTTTAGTGAATAAAGGGGCTAAAAATGATATGAAAGTTAGCTCAGAAAATGCATTAATAGGTGAAGTTTGTTTTCCAAAAATAACTGAACAAGCGTTGATTGCGGACCTTTTAGATCATTTAGATATATATATTACCCTTCATCAGCAAGAGCCATTTCTATGTGGGAACAGCGTAAATGGTGGGGTAAAACTATGTTAACAATAGAGGAAAAGTCCGAACTATTTTATATTTATTATGAAAAATGGATACATATCTATAAAGAAGGTGCGATTCGTGATGTAACAATGCGAAAATATGAGATAACGCTACTATGGCTAAAGCGATTAGTCCCTGAACTTAGACTTTCACAATTAAATAGGATATCATATCAACAACTATTAAATGACTATGCAGAGTTTCATGAACGACAAACAACGATGGACTTTCATCATCAAATAAAAGCCGCTGTATTAGATGCAGTGGATGAAGGTTTTATTGATAGGGATCCGACTCGAAAGGCTATTATAAAAGGTAGATCACCGAGAATTAAGAAGATTAAATATCTGAATCAGTTTGAACTACATACCTTGTTAGTAAATTTGAAATTGACGTCAGAAATTAATTGGGATTGGTTGATATTGATAATAGCTAAAACTGGAATGAGATTTTCAGAAGCTTTAGCATTAACTCCAAAAGATTTTGACTTCTCACATCAATCATTGATTGTAGATAAGACGTGGGATTATAAAGGTGATGGCGGATTCTTACCAACAAAGAATAAATCATCAGTTAGAAAAATACAGCTTGATTGGCAAACTATTATAAAGTTTTCAGAACTGATTAAAGGCTTACCCGCTGATAAGCCTATATTTGTGAAAGGTCGTGTCTTTAATTCAACAATTAATGGTGTATTAGAACGATATTGTAAAAAGTTAGAAATACCAGTCATATCAATTCATGGATTACGACATACACATGCATCGCTATTGCTCTTTGCAGGAGTATCAATTGCAAGTGTTGCAAGACGATTAGGTCATGCGAGTATGACGACGACACAGAAAACCTATATACATATAATTCAGGAAATGGAAAATAGAGATATTGATCTGGTGATGCGTTCGATGGCTGGATTAGTTTGAGATTTATATTGTAGAAATGGCTTTTACTGATGAAGGGTAATAATAGTGTTTATATTATTTATAAGGACTGAAATTTTTTCTTGTTCATCCAAAGTTGGAATAGAAATTACTAATTTATTAAAGTCTTTTATATTGTAATTTGATCTACCGTCACCAGTAGAAACACTATTTGCATAACATTTATGTTTTTCAGTATTAAAGTAAGTAGAAAGAAAATATGGATTTAGAATACGTTTATCCGTACGTGTATTTATAGTAGCAAATCCAATAGCACCAGCCTCTTTTTCCTGAATTACAGCTGAGGTTCCTATATCACCTGTGTGTACGGTTACCACATCACCTATTTGTAGTCTTCTTGTTTTATTCTTCTCAGCAAACTCTTCATCTAAATGGATTGGTTTTTCGGAAAATATAAACTGGCCTTCTTTTATATCTGAATTACGAATCAGCAAAGTACCACTATCTCTATAATTTTCTGTCATTGTTGTAACCAATCCAATAAAAGTTTTAGCAATATCAGTCAACTTACGCTGTTCCCAAGTAATTTAAAGGAGAAAAATATGCAAAATTTTGATAATTATAATTATGAAACATATAAAAAAATGAGTGAAGATGAGTTTCGATTAAGGGTAAATGAATTAGAGGTGAAAATATCTGAGATCGGGTTAGGTTTAATTAAAGAATATGCTAGTGGCGGCTTAAAGGCACTACTTTTATTAAATGGTGCAGCTGGTATAGCTATCTTAGCTCTTTTAGGAAATATATTAGGAACTGAATTTGAACGTTGGATTAGAGGGATTGCATGGGGATTAGTTTTCTTTTCGATAGGTGCTTTTTTGTCAACTATTTCTTGGCTATTTGCCTATAGCTCACAAACTTACTATAACGAAGCGAATGGTAATGATAAAAAGATTAAGAAGGGTACTTTCTGGCGCAATGCTACAGTTGGAGCTGTTCTTGTCAGTGGGATCGCTTTTCTTGTTGGTGGATATTTGATATTTTATGTTATAACTAGTTATTAAATTACTATTAAATAAATTGGAAATATAAGATGTTCTTATTTGGGTAATATCTAAAAAAACAGTCTAACTTTTAGTTGGACTGTTTTTTACTTATACGCCGAATAGGCATGACTATCCCCCTAGTTAAACTGGGGGTCAGTAAAAATTCTTAGAGAAAAGGAAAGAACCTCCTAGTGATAGAATGAAGTTGGTCTG
>OGKR01002256.1_pt1 | contig 10693 bp, 8 predicted proteins | sample 1572431 | NCBI WGS metagenome assembly OGKR01 (sample SAMEA2582079, study PRJEB24529) | metagenome | biome: Human gut stool | place: China | collected 2011 | reverse complement strand
ATGACCTTCTGCCAGTCAATGATGCCGTTATGCACACTCACATCAATACACTTCATATCCTCGCCTTCGAAATATTCATAGAAATTATCGGTCACGCTGCTGTTGCCCTGCACCTCATTGCCATACCACCTTTTACCAGAACGCACATCAACGTGTGTGTAGATGTAGGCAGGCGTAATATTTGCGATGCCGCCGAAGCCAATATCCTGCGCCTTGCAGCAAACTGTTTTTGAACTGATAGGCTGTCCATCTTGCCCGTAACAGCAGATATCGGCAGCGTTGCCCTTTGTATGCTGCCCTGTGCCGTCGCCGCCGACACTGCGGTCGTGCATTGAGCAGCGGAAGCCACTGGTCACGATGATTTTCGAGCAGTTGAGGGCGGAATATAGCTGTTCTAGCTTGTTCACCAGCTCATCGGCAAGGAGCGTGTCGTGCGCCTTGCCGCATTTGCAGCGAAACTCCGACACATTGAAATGCGCCGAAAGCTGCGTTTTATCATCAAACAGATAGGTCTTAATCATCGTCCTTCTCCTTTCTCCCTGCCTGCTTTTGCAGAACATCAATTGCTTTTTGGATTGCGGGCGGATACGGGATCCCCATTAAACTTGTATTTTCCACAATGGAAAGCAGTTCATTCAGGCAAAAGCTGATGCAGACTGCATCTCGGATGTAGTTGGTATTCAGCAGAATATCCATCCGAACTGCAACGACAATCAGCATTAAAGTGCAGACCTTTTTCGCCAGACCGAACCAGCCAGCTTTGGAAGAAAGTCCGCCGCTTTCTGTGTGTTTCGATTTTTTCATCATGGCGGTGATAATGCCGGTGAAAAAGTCGATTGCCATGAAGACGACTAGTGTCACCAGAGCAGAGTCCCAGCCGCCAAAAATGGCAGTAAAAAAGCCGCCGACCAAGCCGACAGCTACACAAATTGTATCTTTCATTTTCAACCCTCCAGTACTTTCAGGAATCGGATTTTCGGATGAGAATTGTTGCTTCTGCCCACCCAGGCAAGGTAATATTCGCCGTCAGAAATGCCGGTGCATTCTGTGATGGTGGTGATAAAGGTATCCGACTGCAGCCAGTGGAAATCTAAAGAAACCGCACGATTTGCATCGATCTCTGTATTCACATACACGCCAATGGGAATGTCGATCTTCTGCGGTTTCTGCACCAGATACAAACTCCCGGCTTCGCTGGAACCCGACTGATAGGACATCACGATTTCCGCATTTTTCGTCAGGGACAGAGGCTTTGCACAAACGGTCAAGACTGACTTATCCCAGTTGAAGCACTCCTGCGAGTAGGACAGCACGAAATCATTTTCTGCACTGCAAAACTGCGGATAAGCAGTCAAGAAATCCGCCATTGTCTGATACCTGCCGTCCAGAATCATACTGAGATTTGATGCATAGGTCGAAATGGCATTCTGCCCGGACTGGAACAGGACGGTGTAATTTCTGCCGCTTGTCAGATTATCGATTTGCTTTTGCAGGCTCTCCAAAGTGCGTTCTGTCTTTTCCGAATAGACTGTAACCTTTGTACTAAGCCCATTGATTTGTGTGCCGAAACCATCCCATTGTGCGATTTTTGCAGCAGTGATCTGATCCAATGCAGATTGATTTTCGTGGGTATGTGCCTTTTCATTCAGTGCTGCAATGGCTTCCCGGAATGTTTGGATATTGTAAGTTGTATCATCCTCGAATGCCTGAAGAGCACGCAGCAAGGAAAGTTCATTTGCCGTCAAATCATCTAAAACATCCAGATTTTTATGAATGTGTGCCTGCTGTAAAAGCGGCTGAACAGCAGCTTGAATCAGTGCTTTTACAGCGTCAGTATCCGGATAATTTGTCAAATCCGGAGAAACGCCATCCTTTCCGTCACGCCCATCTCTACCATCTTTCCCCGGTAAGCCATCTTTTCCATTTGTGCCATCCTTACCGGGCAAACCATCTTTTCCGTCCTTTCCGGGTAATCCATCCTTGCCATCAATACCGTCCCTGCCTTTCAAACTCTCCAGCCATTCTGCAGCTGTTCCCACAAAACCGTTTTCTATGGCGATTTCATAAGCAGAACGACCGTCTTTTCCGTTTGCTCCGGTTTGCATCTCGGAAAGCTTTTTCAAAAGCTGCGTATATAGATCCGGCGTTGGCGGAATGGGTGTTGCACTGTCCTCCACAAAGCCGGATTGTCGAATATGCAGTGTGACAGGAACCGTGGTTGCTCGAACCGTGGTATCGCTTTCCGCATCGTAGCCAAACAAACTCATCTTCACCGCACCAGGATGCAGTTCGGCAGGCAGCAAACAAGTCGTTCCCTCTGTGCCAAGCACTACGTTGTATGTTTCTTCGCACTGCGTGAACTGCACCACCTTGTGCAGCGTTTTCCAAGCCCCATCGAATACGAACTTCACCGAAACAAATGCGATCTGGTCAGAGGCAATGACCTCTCGCTCCAGTGCTTCGATTTTTTGCTGTTTCACTAAAAATTTCATCATCCGTTTTTCACCTCATTCCACACATTATTTTCAGGATCATATTCCAAATAGCCGTCTACACACTGGATCTTTTTCAGATAATTGTTGTAGGAATGTTCTCCGGAGGACATCCAGTTGATTGGTTTGGTGATGGCGTTCCACTGAGCAATCGTGCCCTCATAAGTGATGGTTTTTAATCTTTCACAGTACGTCAGCATATTCTCTCCGAATGTCTTGCAATTTGCTGAAATCGTAAGATTGGACAATGCTGTACATCTTGTAAACGCAAAAGCACCAATGGAATCACACGCAACACGAGCAGTCTTCAGCTTCGCACAGCCGCTAAAAGCATACTTTCCCCACGTTTTCACGCTGGCAGGCACAGTGACTTCTGCAATGGCGGTGTGATAAAAGGCATATGACTGGATCGCAGTAACTGCCTGCGGAATGGTAACAGAAGTCAGACCGGCGGTATAGCCGATTGCAGCATCTTCCTGTGCAAAAGCAGAATCACCAATGCTGGTCAGTGTAGCTGGAAGAGATACCGTTTCTGCATTGGCACAATGATAAAACAAACGGTCACCCAGACCAGTAATGCCATTACTGAGCACAATTTCCTTGATCTGGTCGTTTTGATAGAATACAGAATCGTGAGAAATATAGTCGTATGTTGCACCCGTGCCACGAAGCAGCAGTTTGCCGTTGTCGTAGAGAACATAGTAGATGTTTTCACCGCATTGTCCGGTTGCTAAGATTTCGCCTGCGGTCAAATCATCTACCTTGGTTTGCAGTTCGGAAATCTGGCTGTTCATTGCATCCAGACGCTTTTGCAGTTCGTCCAGAGATGCTTGATTCTCTGCCATTTTTGAGAGCATCTCTGTCACTTTGCATTTGCCAAGGATGCACTTACAGTAACCGCATTTGCTCTCGTCCACACGGCAGTCTGTCAGGTCGGAATCCAGAATGCTTGTCGTTCCGGCACGCAGTCTTACAACCGCTAAAGTCAGATAAGTCGTCACATTGTTGTTGGTAAAGGCAGGAATGGTTGGACTTGTGGCTGCTGTACCTGCCAGAACACGAATTCCACAGGTGCGAGTGGAACGATCACAGTAGATCCCGATTGCTACATAACGATTCAAAGATTCATCTACATAAGAAGAAAGGTCGATGGTATGCAGGGTATCACTGATAAAATAATGCCCATCGATCCACGCCTTGCCCGTGCCGAATGTAACGGATAAATTTTTGACTGTTGGTGCAAAACACTGCCGGTACGTATCCAGAATTCCATTGCAAATCAAACTAGACAGATATGCCGTGAAATCTTCTGCGGTATATACCCGGTCAAGATTCTGTGCGTTAAAAAATCCATAAGAAAATGCCATATGCTCACTCCATCTCTTTAAATGTTGGGGTCAGACTTCTGCCGTTCTGGTCGAAACTCTCCACCATGCCGATCAGCTGAATTCGAGGTTGAATCAAGCCGAATCTTCTCTGTTCCACGGTCACATAGTCGCCCACAAAGTAGTCCTTGTTGTACTGATACTGGGTAGAAAAAGCAGCGATGGCAGATTCCGATGCCGTTTTCGGCTGTACCAGATGTTCTGCACCGCTGCTTTTCAAAATTTCTAAATATTCCGCATCGGTCACATCTTCTTCCTGTGCCGTGTTTCGCTCATCTACATACACCTCATAGCGGTCAAGATAGGTCGGTTCTGCACCGGAACAGAAGGTGGTTCGCTTTCTGGCATTTCCTTCGCCGCAGCCCAGCACATAGGCGAAGTTTTTCTGCACGGCATCGTCTGCTGCATAGGAGAATGACAGCAGATTGTTGTACGCATCGGAGAACACGATGTGAGGATTGTCGTCCTGCAACAAACTGCGGTCTGTTCCGGAAAACAGGTTGCATTTCAGTTTATTTCCATCCAGACGCACATTTGCCGAACCGCCGATGGTTTCACAAAGGCTGTACAGCCATTCTAAGATGTTATCATAGCTGACCTGCATTCGTGCGGTTTTCTGCCAGCAGTCGCCAGAAACCGTCCCCATGGAAAAACCGGGCAGATTGCGGATTCCGGCAGAAATCACATTGCGGGACAGCACCTTGCGGACAATGTCCTCATAGCTGCCGTTTGCAGTGATGGTGGGATAGATGATTCTTCGTTCCAGCAGGCTGGCAAGAAACCGTCCGGTGACAGTCAGATAATCGCCCTTTTCGGCATCGGTTTCCAATTGTAAAGATTCAATGATGCCAAAATGCTGGGCATCATCACTCCTTGCCACAATTCTGCCACGCTGAAAGATGGATACATTCTGGGGACTGGCAGCGATATACACCTCAAAACAGCCGCACTGGTAGAACTCAATGTCCCATAAGAGCGAAGAATAACTGTCGCAGATGGCTTCCAAAGAAATAGAAATGTGGTCTTTCAGAGCCGTCAAGCTGTAAATTTCCAACTGCATTTCTCACACCCCCAGATAGGAATTGCGGTGCATCAATGTCACTCGCAGCTTTTTCACCCCACGAACTGCCTCGACCCGAAAGGTATTTGTTCCTTCTTTTAGTGTCAGCCAAGTCGAACCGGAAACCAGCCGGTTCAGGATATTGCTGTCCACGCCATTACGTGTCAGCGTGACGGTCTTGTTTCCGGTTTTCGTGGTAACCGTAATGACATCGCCGGTCAGAATATCGCCTTTGATTTGCAGATACTCGCCGTTTTCGTTGTAGATTGTCGGTGTCACTGCTACTATTTCTTGCGGAATGTCGCTTGGCAATGCCTCGATTCGCAGCGTGAATCCAGTTTCATCGCCATCATTGGTAATGGAAAACAGATTGCTGTTGGAATACACACCCAAAGGAAACGGAGCATCGCTCTCCGGAAAGGGAAAGTGAAATGCTCCGATCACACCACTGTAGTAGGCGTAGAAAATATCCCGGCTGTACCAGTAAATATCCGGGCAGAGAATGGAGATCTGCCCACTGATCTGCTGCTCGAAATTTGACACCTCGCAGGTTTCTACATACCCTTCGGCATAGACATCGATGTTCGCCGTCTTGTACCAGATCTTGATGTATCGGGACGGCTTGACCACACGATACAGCCGATGCCGCCGTTTCTCGATCCCAATGCCACGCATGGCAAAGGAAATGACTACGTTTCGTTTTTCAATGAAAGCATTGTTAAGGTAGCTGCCGTTCATGCCTGCATAGGTAGAGGTGCTGATTGTTCCAGCCGGAGGGTTGAGTCCGTCTATTTTTGAGGTCATGTATTGGTTGGCGGTGGTGGTTAAATTTATTTGTTCGCTGGATTGGTTTTCGAGGATAAGTGTGAAAAACATGGGCTGCACCCCCTTTACATTTTGGGTTTGATGATGTATAATGGAAACAACAGAGACGTAGGTTCGCTACGCAAAATCGGAATTTAGAGGAGTTGTGGCTTATGAATTTAAAAATGATACGTTTATCCAAACCAAATCCGGATAACCTGTTTTCTAACTATGAAAATCAATTAGAACCGCAGTATTTTTTCACATCCTCGGTTTCAAAGACCTTATTTGAAAATAGCCAAAGAACTTTATTGCAGATTTCTGAAGATGAAATACGGGATTATATCAACAATGATGATCTGTGTAATGATGAAGAGGGAATGTTCCCGAAACGATCGGTGCTTACAGGTGAGTGGTATATTAGGTCAGTATCATTTGAAGATGATATTCTTTCGATTGAAACAGCACTGCTTGGAACTGATCTTGGATATCCAGACGATTATTTGGGATTAGAATTGATATTTATTTATGATGATGAATCGAAAGAATTTGCTTTTGACGGGATAAACAGTTCTGCACTGTAAATTCTGATTTACCGAGAAAAAGGAGCGACTCAAATCGCTCCTTTTTAAATATTCAGTGCATTCCTCGTCAACCGATAAATCTCCAACCGTGACAATGCCTTCGGCGATTGATTGGTCTGATTCACCGTTTTCCGGTTGTCCGTGTTGTAATAATTGTTCACCGTTCCACCGGAACTGTCGGGCAGCATTGCTCCGGAAATCCCATGCAAGCTGTAATTCAAATCAGAATCCATAGTCAGCTGCATGGCTTTCGCCACACCGCCCACTGCTTTCTCCACATACTTCTTGCTTTTGTCGATGCCGTTTGCCAGCCCTTTCATAAAGTCCGGCATCCAGCTTTCGTAGTCTGTCAGCGGGCCTTTGTCCGGAACCGAGAAGTGCAGGAAATCCCGAATGGTATCGGCAACATTGGTGACGCAGTCTGCCAGCCAGCCGATGGCACTCTGAATGCCGTCAATGATTCCCTGAATGATGTCCCGTCCCCAGTTCCAGGCATCGGAAGCCAGTCCCTTGATATATCCCACAGCGGCATCAAACCCATTCTGAATGGTGGATTTGATGCCACTGATTTTGTTGGAAACCGCAGAACGAATGTTGTCCCAGATGCTGGACACCGTAGAAGAAATGCTCTGCATCACGTTGGAAATGGTGCTCTTGATGCTGTTCCAGATGTTAGATACCACCGATTGGATGGCGTTCAGAACATTGGAAACCGCAGAAGAAATCTGATTCCAGATAGACGATACCACAGAAAAAATGGCATTCATCACACTGGAAATCGTGCCGGAGATGCTGTTCCAGATGGAAGAAACCACATTCCAGATCGCAGACAAAACAGAAGAAATGAAACCAGATACCGCATTCCAAACTGTAGTCACCACATCTTGAATTGCCGTCAAGACCGTGGAAATTGTAGTAGAAATGGCATTCCAGATGGTTTCAAAGGTCGTTCGGATGCCCTCTAAAATAGGTGTTAAAAACGACACAATTGCATTCCAAATGGCACTGATCTTCTCCGAGATCCAGTCCATGACTCTGCCCACAATGCTCTGAATGGCTTCAAAAATCGTCTGAAACAGATAGCCGAATGCCGTGATCAGCGGTTCTAAGGTGGTGTAAATGGCATTCCAAACGGTCGTAATGACGTTATGAATTGCCTGAAAGACCGTAGAAACCACATTGTAAATGGCATTGAAAATCGTGCTGAAAAAGTTGTAGATCGCCGTAAAAATGGTGGTGAAGAAATCCCGAATCGCCGTAAATACGGTCGTTGCCACCGTCTGAATGGCAGTGACAATGGTGGTGAATGTATTGGAAATGGATGTCCAGGTGTTGACGAAAAAGTCCCGGATTCCGGTAACGATTCTCGTGAAAAAGGAAGCAATGCTGTTCCATGTATCCACGAAAAATGTTTTGATGGAAGTCCAGACTTCGTTCCAGCTTGTTCCGAACCATCCCAGCACCACATCTGCAATGCCTTTCAGGGTATTCATGATATTGTGGAATGTGTTGACAATGAAGTCCCAGATAGATGTAAAAATTCCCTTGATGCCGTCCCAGCACTGCTCCCAGTCACCAGTAAACAAACCGATCAATACATCAAGTGAATTTAAGAGAATATCTGCAAATCCAGAGAAAATATTGGAGATATTCTGAAAGACGCCTTCAAAAATAGGAGCCAGCAGATTGCACAGTCCATCCCACGCCGCTTTCAGCACATCGGTAAAACTCTCAAAGTCGAATCCCAGAGCGTTTAACCGGTCAGTGATGCCCTGTGTCAATCCGGTAAAGGTGCTTTTGATTTGCTCCCAGATGGCGATGATGTTGCTTTTGAATTCGTCATTGGTTTTCCAGAGATGCACAAAGGCAGCCACCAGAGCGGCAATAGCTGCGATAATGGCAAGCAGCGGACCTAATGACACACCCAACGCTCCGGTAATGGCTCCGATGCCACTCTGCACAGACGAGAAAAGGGCAGGCAGTTTGGACACTGCGGAAAAGACCGTCCCCACACTGGAAATGGTCTTTCCAAGCACCACCAGCATCGGACCCAGAGCAGCAGCCACCAGTGCAATTTTCGCAATGGTTTCTTTTGTCCGTGGGTCTAATTGGTTCAGCTTGTCCACCAGTTCCTGAATACGGGAAACAATGGAGCGAATGGTAGGCATCAGAATGTCCGAAAAAGAAATCGCCAGTTCTTCCAGCTGGGACTTCAAGATGGTCACTTGTCCGGCAAGGTTATCCTGCATGACCGCCGCCATTTTTTCGGTCGTGCCATTGTAACCGTCTACTGTATCCGAACAGGTGTCAATGGCATTGGACAGTTTTTCAAAATCCGCCGGTGAACCGTTGATGATCGCCAGCATACCGGACATGGCCTCTTTGCCAAACAGTGAGGCAGCAGCCTGTGCCTGTTCTGCTTCGGAAAGTCCGCCCAATTTCTGACGGAGTTGTTCCATAAGTTCTCGTAAAGAGTACATCTTGCCGGAACTATCCGTCAAAGAAATGCCGTACTGTTCCATGGCAGATGCTACCGTGCCTGTCGGCTTTGCCAGATTGGTAATGGCAGCACGCAGTGCTGTACCAGCCTGTGAGGATTTGATACCGGCGTTTGCCATTAGTCCGATGGCAATGGCAGAGTCTTCAGCAGAGTATCCCAAAGAACCCAGCACCGGAGCGGCATATTTGAAAGTTTCACCCATCATGCTGACGTTGGTATTGGCATTAGAACTTGCGGCCGCCAGAATATCCGCAAAGTGTCCGCTGTCCGAAGCAGACAAACCGAAAGCGGTCAGAGCATCCGTGACAATGTCTGAAGTAGATGCCAAGTCTTCCCCGGAAGCGGCAGCAAGATTCATGATGCCTTCGATACCGCTGAGCATATCGTTGGTTTTCCAGCCTGCCATCGCCATGTAGTTCATAGCATCCGCAGCCTCACTTGCAGAGAACTTCGTTTTACTGCCCATTTCACGAGCCTTTTCCCGGAGAGCATCCATCTCTGAACCGGTCGCACCCGAAACAGCTGCCACTTTTGACATGGCGGAATCGAAATCCGCACCAGTTTTCACGGCAATGGTTCCCAGAGCCGTGACACCGGCAGTGACCGGCAGCAGCTTTTGTCCCACACCGGAAATTTTGTCCCCGGCGGACTGCAGCGTTTCACCCAGAACGCCCATCTTTTCCAAGGCGGTGTGAGAATTGTTTGCTTCTGTGGTCAGGCGTTTCAGTTCGTTTTCGGTTTCGATGATCTCCCGCTGCAAAGCATCATACTGCTGCTGTGAAATTTCACCATTTGCAAGAGCGGTATTTGCCTGTTCTGCAGCAGTTTTCAGCACTTCCAGCTTTTCTTTGGTAGCTGTCACCGCATCGGCGAGGAGCTTATGCTTCTGCGAGAGCAGTTCCGTGTTGGAAGGATCGAGCTTCAGCAGCTTCTGTACATCCTTGAGCTGCGTCTGCGTGTTCCTGATATTTTTATTGACACCCTCCAGAGCCTTTGACAGTTTGGTTGTATCGCCGCCGATCTCAACGGTGATGCCCTGGATTCTGGATGCCATTTGCGTAACCACCTCCTCGCAGGCATGAAAAAAGCCCATCTGCACGGGGCAGACAGGCATAAAATAATCTGAAATTTACAATTCTGTCGTTGCTAAGCGGCAGAAAAAGAGCTATACTTAAATTGAGAAATTATACTCAAAGGAGGTATGCTCTATGAGTGGATATAATATTGACATTGCCGATATGCAGTGCTGGGTCTTTCGGATGGCTCAATCCAAATGGAAAATGTCTCCCAGCGACTGCGCAGAACTGTTTAAGAAATACGACATTCTCGGATTTATCGCTGACTGCTATGACATTCTTCATTTGAATAGCTACGAATGTGCTTTGCATGATGTTGAAACCCTGCTCAAGAATCGAGGTGTTACCGTATGATAGGACTTGAAGATGGAATGCTGCTCTACCACGGAAGTTATGTCAGTATACCTAGAAGGGAGCATATCGCATCACTAAAGTAACGAGAATGCGGTGTGCCGTTTTTCAAACTTGATTCTCCTGCTTATAATATCCTTTGGACAACAAAATATCCCTTACGATCGTATCTGCCTTATTTCCGATCTTATTGTATCTGTAAGAATATGCTACTTTCCTCACCTGCATAACAAATTCTTTTATCTCTATTGAAGTTTTCATATATTTTTTGGCAGCATTTTTCACATCAGATTCTGCTAAAAAATATGTCTCCTTTTTCTCTGACTCACTGATGATCTTATTCACGATTTTTTGATAATCATCTGAAATCTCCCCTACACTTTCCAACCGGTCCTTAACTACTGTGATTGTAGAATAATTCAGTTCCAATGCCGGCAATAT
>OGKR01002251.1_pt1 | contig 10719 bp, 8 predicted proteins | sample 1572431 | NCBI WGS metagenome assembly OGKR01 (sample SAMEA2582079, study PRJEB24529) | metagenome | biome: Human gut stool | place: China | collected 2011 | reverse complement strand
TCTTAGTACCGTTACCAGCGACACGTAGCGAAAGCGTGTTTTCGAAAATTTTGTTGATTTTGAACAATTGCAAGAAGATTATGACGAGTTTCGCAATTATCTATTATATTTTTAGGAAATTAACTTTGACAACCATTATGATACTTTCTTTTTTTCATGTCAAGATTATTCCGAAGCCTTATGTTATGTATAACTATTAGTTATTGTCTGTTTTATTTTCTATAACCTGATTTTATTTTCTTTTTCAAGTGACTTTTCCACTCTCCTGTAATATAATAAAATTACCTAAAAAATTTTGAGAGGTGATCCCTATGCATACATTTCAGCCAATTCCAGTTGACATGCTGGACATGAATCCATTTACAAAAATCGGCAAAGAATGGGCGCTGCTCACAGCCGGAAATAAACAGGAATCCAATACAATGACCATTAGCTGGGGCGGTGTTGGTGTTTTATGGGGCAAAAATGTTGTCTATGTTTTTGTCCGTGATTCCAGATATACCAAAAAACTGATCGATGCAGGAGACTTTTTCTCCCTTACATTTGTAAGCGACCAGTACCGCAATGCCTTGAATTACTGTGGCTCCCATTCCGGCCGGAACGAGGATAAGATTGCAAATGCAGGGCTTTCCGTGGATTACCGGCATGGAATCCCATACATTGATGAGGGAAATCTTGTTTTAGTCTGTGAAAAAATGTCTGCTACCAGAATCACGGATGATTCCTTCCTCGATTCCGAGATTGCTGACAAATGGTACAAAGACGGTGACATGCACACCATGTACGTTGGTCAGATCATTGATGTGCTCGCAAGATAATCATTTCTGATAAACTCTGATTTTTTGCAAAACACTACATTCATAATTCACAAAAAGCCTCCCGACAAAAATGATCCGGATTGCCATTCATCGCAATTCCCACATTTTTATCGGGAGACTTTTTTTACTCATGAAGCAGATAACCACTTCTTATTCGACAAAAAAATTTATTTTATTTCAATGGATATTTCTCTGTCAAAGATTTCACGATTGCCTTTGCCTTGTCGGCTGCCGGCTCACCCTCTTTGATCATCACTGCGATCGCCTCTGCGATCTGATCCATATCATCCGTGTTTAATCCGCGGGAAGTTACCGCCGGAGTTCCAAGACGTACACCACTTGTCACAAATGGAGATTTCGGATCGTTTGGAATGGTATTCTTGTTGCAGGTAATGTTTACAGAGTCCAGAAGTTTCTCAACTGCTTTTCCGGTAAGATCATAATTGGTCAGATCTACAAGCATGAGGTGATTGTCTGTTCCACCGGATACGATCCTGATTCCACGATCCATCAGTCCCTTGCAGAGTGCCTGCGCATTGTCAATAATGTTCTGCTGATAAACCTTAAATTCCGGCTGCAATGCCTCCTTGAAGCAGACTGCCTTGGCTGCGATCACATGCATCAGTGGTCCTCCCTGAGTGCCCGGGAAGATTGCCTTGTTAAAGTTATATTTGTCCGCAACTTCCTGACTGCTTAAAATCATTCCACCTCTTGGTCCGCGCAGTGTCTTATGCGTCGTTGTCGTCACTACATGAGCATACGGAATTGGGCTTGGATGAAGTCCTGCTGCCACAAGTCCTGCAATGTGCGCCATATCGACCATGAGCACTGCACCACATGCGTCTGCGATTTCACGGAATCTCTTGAAATCAATGGTTCTCGCATAAGCAGATGCCCCTGCAATGATCATTTTTGGTTTACATTCCATTGCAAGTTCTTCCACTTTATCATAATCAATGAATCCCTCGTCATTGACACCATATGGCACTACATGAAAATAACTTCCGGAAAAATTGACCGGAGAACCATGTGTCAGATGTCCACCATGGTCTAAGTTCATTCCCATAATCGTATCACCCGGTTTTAAAATTGCAAACTGTACCGCCATATTTGCCTGCGCACCGGAATGTGGCTGCACATTGACATACTCACACCCAAATAATTCTTTTGCGCGCTCTCTTGCCAGTTCTTCCACAACGTCCACGCACTCGCAGCCACCGTAATATCTCTTTCCCGGATAACCTTCCGCATATTTATTCGTCAGGACACTTCCCATTGCTGACATAACCGCCGGGCTTACCCAGTTTTCGGATGCGATCAGCTCAATATGACTGTTCTGTCTGTCAAGTTCATCGGTAATTGCCTGTGCGACTTCCATATCCACTGCCTGAATATCTTCTAATGTGTACATAAAATCCTCCTTGTCTTCCGCCAGATTTTAAACTTCATTATAAAGGACTTTCTGAAAATATTCAATTGCTAATTTATTTTTCTATTTCTTATAAAACATCGCAAACCATGCATTGATCACATACCAAATCCATGCATATTCCCGATCAATGCCGCGATGCATATCTGCAAGATCAGTATCGCCGGCATTCCCACCACAAAATACCAGTGCTTTGTCTTATGATGAAACAGATACATGCCGGCCCACGTTCCGGCACTGCCTCCTAAAATACTCACAAGGAAAAGTGTTTTCTCCGGTATCCGCCATGTATGATGTCTCGCCTTGCTTTTGTCCATTGCCATCACTGCAAGTCCAATGAGATTCATAACGATCAGATAGATCAAAAGTCCTTTTTGCATTCTCCTGTCTCCCTTCGTTTTTTCTGTAAATGTGAAATGCAAAAACGGCCGCCAGAAGGCAGCCGTTTTCCTATTTCACAACTATTTTGTTGCTTTATTTTTTCCTAAATGTACTTTCATGACATACCATAGCTCTGTTGCGATGCAGATAGAAGAATAAGCACCACATACAAGACCTGCCATAAGTGGAAGTGAGAAGTCACGGATACTTGCCACACCTAAAATGTAAAGCATTACGACCATAATAAAAGTTGTGATAGAAGTATTAATACTTCTGGACAATGTCTGTGTCAGACTCTTATTCGCAACTTCACGCAATTCCTCCGCAGTCTGTTTTCCGGTCTTTAATGCAAGATTCTCACGGATACGGTCAAAGATAACGATCGTATCATTGATAGAATAACCTACGATGGTAAGAACACATGCAATAAAAGTACTTCCTACAGAAATACGCACAAGGGCATATACTGTGATCACAACAAGAACGTCATGAACCAATGCAAGGATCGCACTTGCTGCAAATCTGATATCTTTAAAACGGAACCAGATGTAAAGTAACATAAAGATACAGGACACGATAACCGCTTTCAATGCATCGGAACGCATCTCACCACTGATGGTAGAACTGATACTCTGGGAAGTGATGGTGGATGCATCCACATCACAATTTTCTGCCAGTGTATCTTCCAATTCCTGACGCTCATCAAGACTTAAGGTACGTGTCTTAATTGTAACCTGTGTTGTTCCTTCTACTTTTGTTGCCTGCACATCGGAATCCCCGGTTACTTCTTCCACATAAGGAACGATGTCATTCTCGATATCTTCGATGGTCATATCTTTGCCAAAATCAGCCGTTGTAGAAGTTCCACCCATAAAGTCAAGACCATAGTTCAATGCCTTGCCCTCTGTTGCGGAATGTACTCCCATACTGATCAGTCCGGCAGCGATAATGATACCGGAAATTGTAAAGAATACTGCTTTTTTTCCAATAAAATCAATGCTCTTTCTCTCTTTTGCACGACCGTAAAGTTTTTCACTTTTCAGTCCCAATGCATACAGAGAATACAGAATGTATCTGGTCACAACCATCGCTGTAAAAAGAGAAAGGATGATACCGATCATTAACGTATAGGCAAAGCCTTTTACGGTTCCGGAACCTAACGCCATAAGCACAACAGATGCGATCAGGGTTGTAATGTTACCATCTAAGATAGCTGACATCGCTTTCTGGAAACCGATCTTCATAGATGTCTGAACCGATTTTCCGGTTGCGATCTCCTCGCGGATACGTGCAAATACGATAACGTTCGCATCCACCGCCATACCGATACCAAGGATAATACCTGCGATACCCGGAAGCGTCAGTGTAATATCAAATAAATATAAGGTTGCAATCACTAAAGTTGTATAAATTGCAAGCGCTAAGGATGCTGCAATACCCGGTACTGCGTACATCACGATCATAAATACCATGACGATCGCAAGTCCGATCGCACCGGCTTTTAAACTGGAAGAGATTGCCTGGCTTCCCAACTGTGCTCCTACAACAGAGGACTCTAACTCGGAAAGCTGTAAAGAAAGAGAACCGATACGGATCTGGGTTGCCAGATTATCTGCCTCTTCAAAAGAAGACATTCCTGTGATCTGTGCTTCACCACCTGTGATTGCACTCTGCACCTGCGGATAACTGATCGTCTCCCCATCATATACGATTGGAAGGTTCTTGCCAATATTCTCGCTTGTTACTTCACCGAATATCTTTGCACCTTCGTCTGTTAACTTTAAAGATACAATATATTGTTTGTTTCCATATCTGTCGGTCGCTGTTGCTCCCTGAGCATCTTCCACCATGTCACCGGTCATGAAAACTGATCCATCCGGCATCTGGAACTCTAAAGATCCCGGATTTCCAAGATCCTCTAAAATCTCATTTGCGTCCTGTACACCAGGGATCTCAACTGTGATCCTGTCGTCTCCAACCTGATATACGGAAGCTTCTGTACTGTAACTGTCTACACGTTTCTGAAGTTTATAAATGGTATCACTCATATCTTCAGCACTTGGATTCTCGTCCACTACCTGATAAGTAATGGAAACACCACCGGAGAGATCCAGTCCCAGAGGAATTGACATATCTTCGCCGACTCCAGTGGATGAAAGAATAATTGATGCATAATAAGCAAGTCCCACAAACGCTGCAAGGATCACTGCCAATATGACTGCTGCTTTACTCTTTTTCATTGTTTTACCCTTCCTTTATTCTTCGTCTGCCTCGGCAGCCTTAATCATGATCGCGCATTCAATACGCTTTTTCTGAAGTGCACATCCGATGTCGTATGCATTGTGGATATCTCCATGGAAATTGTAGGAGTTTGCTGCACATCCGCCACTGCAATAGAATTTTGCAAAACAGTTACGGCATTTTTCTTTCGCATAAACATTGCAGCACTTAAATTCATCACAGATATCCTGACGTTTGATACCCTCGTCCACATTTCCAAGCAGGAAATCCTCATTTCCAACAAACTGATGACAAGGATAAAGGTCACCCCAAGGTGTCACTGCCAGATACTCTGTTCCTGAACCACAGCCGGAAAGACGTTTTGCCACGCACGGTCCACCCTCCAGATCTATCATAAAATGGAAGAAGTTGAAATCATTTCCATTTTTATGTCTCTTTACCATCTCAGCAGCCAGCTTGTCATATTCCTCATAAAGCTGTGGAAGGTCTTCCTCACGGATTGCATAATCCTCGGTTGGCTGTGCCACTACAGGCTCTACTGAGATCTGTTTGAATCCAAGATCTGCCAGATGCAGCACATCATTGGAGAAATCAAGGTTATTGTGTGTGAAAGTACCTCTCACATAATACTTGTCCTGATTGCGGCTCTCTGCAAATTTCTGGAACTTCGGCACGATCAGGTCATAGCTTCCTGCTCCCTTGCGGAATGGTCTCATATGATCATGGACTTCTTTTCTTCCGTCAATGCTTAAAACCACATTGCCCATTTCTTTGTTGGCAAATTCCATGATCTCATCATTTAATAAAACGCCGTTTGTAGTAAGTGTAAAACGGAAGTTCTTGTTGTGGATCTTCTCCTGCTCTCTTCCGTAGGCTACGAGGTCTTTTACAACCTGCCAGTTCATAAGAGGTTCTCCACCAAAGAAGTCCACCTCTAAGTTTCTTCTGTTACCGGAATTTGCGATCAGGAAATCCAATGCTTTTTTACCGGTGTCAAAGGACATCAATGCCCTTCTTCCATGATACTCGCCCTCTTCTGCAAAGCAGTAACGACAGGCAAGATTGCAGTCATGTGCGATATGTAAACAAAGGGCTTTTACAACGGTCGGACGCTTTTTGAAATCCATCATATAGTTTTCATAGGTGTCCTTTGTGAAAAGTTCCTCATTTTTGATCAATGTCTGAACTTCGTCAATCGCTTCTTCTACTTCTTCTTTTCCATATTTGCCGGATAATGCAGTTACAATCTCTTCCGCAGAGGTATCTGCTGTGTTCTCACGTGCAGCATACATCTCAATGACATCATATGTCACATCGTCAACTACGTGGATTGCACCGCTGTTTACATCCAGAACAATATCATAGCCGTTGTTCTTATACTGATGAACCACTATAATATTTCCTCACTTTCTATCATCTTTTCCTCATAATATGTGCAATCATTACACATATCTATAACGTACAAATGACCGCACGCTGCGCGAACGGTCGTTTGTGAGTGTCATTATTCACTTTTGAGTTAAAACTTATTTGTTCTCGCAAGTCTGGTTTCCTACTGTGCAGGATGTCTTGCAGGCAGACTGGCAGGATGTCTGACATTCGCCGCATCCACCTTTTTTTACTGTGTTCTGTAATTTTCTAGTATTTAATGTTTTAACGTGTTTCATGATTATTTCTCCTTTAAAAATCTTTTTCACTACTTTATAGTATAACACATAGTTTTTCATAAGAAAAGCATTTTTTTAACTGATCATGCCGCCGGCAGTTCCCGCACACGCACAGAGCACCCAGGTTGTGATCATTTTCACCGGTTCAATGCCTGCTCCCCCCTTTATGATCAGTGAGACGGCAAACAAAATTCCAAAATAAACCGTTCCTGCCACAAATCCCCAGAGGAACTTTTTATCCCTGATCTTTTTTCCCATCAGAATGCCTCCAGTCAGCCCCGTTATGATATAAATAACGATCACTGCCACTTTGACAACTCCCTCCGAGAGTTCCAGCCGGTATAAAAGCAATGCCAGAAGCAACAACAATAACGCACTTATGATAAACATGATAAAAAGAACCATTGCCAGCACTTTTGCCGGGTTTTCCTTTGCATCTCTCGCCCTTAATCTCAATCCTGTTCCCAATCCGCCACCGCCAGACTTTCACTTCTGTCTATATATATGAAGCAATCCGGCTGCTTATGCGGATTTTTTTCAAAGCCCGCTTATGTTATTCCGGGATAGATGAAATCTTTCTCCCTTTTTACAGGTAACGGATGCTGTAAGAAGCCTCAAATGCCTGCTCCGGCTCCACTGCGTTCTCGTATGCCCGTTCCTCTAATGTGCCCTCAAAATCATCCGCATCACATCTTCCATACCAAGGTTCAATGCAGACAAACGGTGCGTCTTTTCCTTCCGGTGACCAGATCGCAAATAAAGGTGCATCAAAATCCATGGTCACATAAGGCTTTCCATCCGGTGTGACCAGTGAAACTTCCCCAGTCTGTTTTCCTTCCACCATATAAGTGCAGCGGTCAAAAAATCCCGGTGTAAAGTACACTTTCTCATCCTCCAATGGGATCACAATATCTTCACTCATTACTGCCAGTCCGGTATCCGGTGTATTTCCATGATGATGCACTTCCTTTAGTCCTGCAAATTGCAGACCATATCCAAGCTTATTTTCTTCGCCGTTAAATGGGCATAAGAAAGCCGGATGTGCTCCAATGGAAAAATATAAGGTCTTTGTATCCGGATTTTCCACTTTCCACATGACTTTTAATTCATTGCCTGCCAGTTTGTATCCAATTTTTAATACAAATGCAAATGGATATTTTTTCATGGTTTCTTCGTCGGAATGTAAAGAAAACCAGATGGTATCCTCTGTCTGGGATTCCATGGTATGTTCCATATCCCTTGCAAAGCCGTGCTGCCCTATTGCATACGTTTTTCCGCCATAGCGGTACTCTTTATTTCTGCAGTTCCCCACAAACGGAAACAACACAGGGGAGGTTCTTCCCCAATATTTTTTGTCCGCATACCACATGTACTCTTTATCGTCGGATTTTCTCTTTACGGATTTTAGTTCTGCCCCAAAAGAATCGATCTCCACGCGCAATGTGTCATTTTCCAAAACATATCTCATACAATCCTTCTCCTTGTCATCTAAATATCGATAGGCGTTTGCGAAACTCAATTTTACGTTATGAATATTACGAAAAGTTAACAAAATCAACGAAAACACAATTGTTTTCGCAATCACCTACGATATGAAACTCAATTTTATAATTCGCAGTTGTTGACAGTTCTTGGGAACGGGATAACGTCACGGATATTGGACATACCTGTCAGGTACATGACGCAGCGCTCAAATCCAAGTCCGAATCCTGCATGTCTTGCAGAACCGTATTTACGGAGGTCAAGATAGAAGCTGTAATCTTCCTCTTTCAGTCCAAGTTCATTGATCCTTGCAAGTAATTTTTCGTAATCATCCTCTCTCTGGCTTCCTCCGATGATCTCACCGATGCCAGGAACCAGACAGTCTACTGCTGCAACTGTTTTTCCGTCCGGATTCAGCTTCATGTAGAAAGCTTTGATTTCCTTTGGATAATCAGTTACAAATACCGGGCGTTTGAATACCTGCTCGGTCAGATAACGCTCATGCTCGGTCTGAAGGTCACAGCCCCAGGATACTTTGTAATCAAATTTATCGTTGTTCTTCTCTAAGATCTCTACTGCTTCTGTGTAAGTTACGCGGGCAAAATCAGAATTTGCAACATGCTGTAACCTCTCTAACAGACCTTTATCAATAAAATTGTTGAAGAATGCCATTTCTTCCGGTGCATTCTCTAATACATAATTGATGACATATTTTAACATGCTCTCTGCTAAGATCATGTCATCCTCTAAATCTGCAAATGCGATCTCAGGCTCGATCATCCAGAACTCTGCGGCATGTCTTGTCGTATTGGAGTTCTCTGCACGGAAAGTTGGTCCGAATGTGTAGATGTTCTTAAATGCCATCGCATAAGTCTCACCGTTTAACTGTCCGCTTACGGTAAGATTGGTTGGTTTATTGAAGAAATCTTTGCTGTAATCTACTTTTCCGTCTTCTGTCATTGGAAGGTTGTTCATGTCAAGTGTAGTTACCTGGAACATCTCACCGGCGCCCTCACAATCGCTTCCGGTGATTAGTGGTGTATGCACGTACACGAAATCCCTCTCCTGGAAAAATTTATGGATTGCGTAAGCGCAGAGGGAACGCACGCGGAATACAGCCTCAAAAGTATTAGTTCTCGGTCTTAAATGAGAGATGGTTCTCAGGTACTCAAAGCTGTGTTTTTTCTTCTGCAATGGATAATCCGGTGTAGAAGGACCTTCTACTTCCACTTTTTCAGCCTGAATTTCAAATGGCTGTTTTGTGCCAGGAGTCGCAACTAATTTACCGGTAACGATAATTGCTGCTCCGACATTTAATTTTTCTACCTCTTCAAAATTTTCCAGAACATCGGAATAAACAACCTGGACCGGCTCAAAAAAAGTTCCGTCGTTTACCACGATAAATCCAAAGTTTTTGGAGTTACGGATGTTTCTCACCCAGCCACCGATCGCGATGGTCTGATCCACATACTCATCCTGTCTGCGGAATAAATCTCTTACATTTACTAATTCCATTTTTCTACTCTCCCTTTCTCTCATCAACGTCTGTCGACTCTTTTATGATCTCATACCATTGTTTCGGTATCGTTTTCTTATTCTTCTGTGCTGTCTGCGGATTCTGTACTTTCCACAGATTCTGTCGTTTCTTCTACTGCGTTCTCCGTAACCTCTGCTGTCTCTGCCAATTTATCTAAAACTAATCCTGCAAGATAAATCACACGGATCTGATTCTTTCCGTAAACAGAATCGCCATAACCATAGTTACTATATAATGTGTCAACATCACCGAAACCGCCGCTGCTTACGATCGTGCTTACATAATCTTCAAATTCCGTATCGTCAATCTGGATATCTTCTTTTTCTGCAATGGCTTTTACGATCAGTTCTAACCTGATACTGCTCTCCACACTGTCAGACCATTCCTGCTCGATGCTCTCTTCTGTATAGCCGTAAGAGCTGAGTACCGTTTCCATCTGGCTCTCATCCCCGGAGCAATAACGGTCAATGAAATTGGCACGGATTGCTTCGATCACATCAGATCTGTAATCTGCCGGCATATCAACGGTACAATTTTCTAACAGATAATCCTCCAATGCGGAATAAATATCATTTTTATGAGTGCTCTCTGCGCTGGACTCCAGATACTGGCGTACCTGCTTGTACACTCCATCCACGGAATCCGCACCAAACTGTTTCGATGCAAATTCATCATCCATCGTATCCATGGTCACTTCCTTCTGGATAGAATTGACCGTAAACGTAAATACAACTTCTTTACCGGCAAGATCCGGGTTATTCGGGTATTCATCCGGGAACGTCACATTAGAATCGATCACATCGCCTACTGATGCACCGATCAGTCCGTCTGTAAATCCATCAATGTAACCGGAACCGCTTGTGGAAGAATTGTTGGACACATCAATATTCTGATCCTCTGCTGTTCCGCCGCTGAACGCCTCACCGTCTAATTTTCCGACATAGTCTACGTTTACAATGTCGCCCTCTTCCACTGTTGTCTTGTCCGGATCAGCCGTATAAAAAGGTCCGCCCTGTGTAAAAATCTTTTCCACATAATCAAGCACATCCTGATCTGTGACATCATAATCTCCTGAAATCGTAACCGGGATTGCACTGTAATCACACAAGGTCACATAATCCGATCCCTTCAGATCATATTGTGCAAGCGGAACTGCCGGCACCT
>OGKR01002241.1_pt1 | contig 10757 bp, 12 predicted proteins | sample 1572431 | NCBI WGS metagenome assembly OGKR01 (sample SAMEA2582079, study PRJEB24529) | metagenome | biome: Human gut stool | place: China | collected 2011 | reverse complement strand
AAAAATAACCATATAAATATTTATATGGTTATTTTTTAAGTTTAATTAGTAGCAATAAAAGTAATCATTGTATATATTGCATAGCCTAGTTGTGTTAATAATGCAGCACCAAAGCTTATTAAAGCTGATAAAAAGCCGAGTTTTATAAAAATTATTAAAGCGCCTATAAGAAGAAGAGGAAGTAAAATAGGTTTAGATTTCTCGACTAAACTATTTACAACAACTGTAATATTTTCATAAATATCTTTTAACCCATCTTTATCGTATTCAATTGACAATACTTGACTAAAAGTTGAATCATTTATATTTAAAGTTTTAGTTAAAGATACAGTAATTATATTATTATTAGTGGATACTGATATAGAAAAACTTTTATTACCTAATTTAAGGAGTTGTTTTGATATATTTACTCCATTTTTAGATAGAGTTGTAGATAAATCTAGTAAATCATTTTTGAATGTACCACTATCAAAACTACCATTTTTAAAATTTGCAACAATTTCTCCATTATTGCTACCACCTCGTGTAAGAGAAAGTTTAACTTTAATTGGTCCAGCTTGAGCAATTATCTTTTCTTGAAGTGTTTGTGTAAATTTAACACCAAAAAGTTCAGCGAACCCACTATTATTTATCTGATCTAATATTGTACTTGTAGATATACTCATATTAAAGTAGTTTAAGATTTCATTAAAAATTGCATTAGCAAAATCATCTTGTCTAGTATTTAAAAGATTAGCATCACTAGAATTACTAATAAAAGCAGTTTCAACTAAAATAGCAGGCATATTAGAAAGTCTTAAAACGGCAAAGTTAGCTTCTTTATGCCCCCTATTAGATATACCAAATTTATTAGCTATTGCTCTAGATACATTTCCAGATAAAGTTTTAGTTGCTGTATTTGCAGTAGGATGAGTATAGCATTCGGTACCTCTAACTGATGAAGTAGCAGAATTAGCATGTATTGATACGAATAAGTCAGCTCCCCAAGCATTAGCAAGTCTAGCTCTTTCCTCTAAGCTTAAATAAGTATCAGTAGTTCTAGAATATTTTATTGATATTCCACGTCCGTTAAGTAAAGCACCTAATTTTGTAGCTATACTAAGAACAATATCTTTTTCTTTTAATCCATTTCCTACAGCACCAGGATCAGAACCTCCATGGCCAGCATCAATAAATACTTTTATTGAACCACCAGGTAATGTTCCACCGCCTGAAGATGAAGAAGAATTAAATAAAGCACTCCAAGTAGCAGGTCCTACTTCACCATCAGCAGTAAGCCCCTTAGCAGATTGAAAGCTGATAACAGCAGATTTAGTAGCATTACCATAATAACCATCAGCAGTACCACAGTTGTAGCCTAAAGAGTTTAATTTATTTTGAACCGCTCTAACATCATCACCATACATTAAAGGGGAAGTAACTTTTAATATTCTACTATATCCGCCATTATTAGAAGCAGAACTGTTAAATAAAAGCTTCCAAGTAGTAGGACCAACAACACCATCAGTGTCAATTCCTTTAGCAGACTGAAAACTAATAACAGCATTTTTTGTAGCATTCCCGTAGTAGCCATCAGCAGTACCACAGTTGAATCCTAAAGAGTTTAATTTGTTTTGAACAGCTTTAACATCATCACCGTACATTAAAGGTGAAGTAACCTTTAATAATCTAGTATAGCTACTCCCAGTAGAAGTTGAAGAAGAGCTAAATAAAGCATTCCAAGTAGCAGGACCAACTTCACCATCAGCAGTAAGCCCTTTAGCAGATTGGAAGCTGATAACAGCAGTTCTAGTAGCATTTCCGTAGTAGCCATCAGCAGTACCACAATTATAACCTAAAGAGTTTAATTTATTTTGAACAGCTTTAACATCATCACCTTGCATTAAAGGTGAAGTAACTTTTAATATTCTAGTATGAGTAGTTCCACCAGATACAGTGTCAAATAAAATATCCCAAGTTGCAGTACCAACTTGTCCATCAGCAGTTAAACCATTTTTATTTTGGAATGAAATAACAGCATTATAGGTAGCAGGACCCGCTATACCATCAACAGTACCAACGCTACAACCTTTTTTATTTAATTGAGCTTGAATTGTAGCAATTTCATTTTTTAAAGTATTCCAAGTAACATCACCTACTATTCCATCACTAACTAATCCATATTTAGATTGGAATTTCTTTACGGCAGTAAGTGTGCCATTTCCAAATTCACCATCAAAACCATTTGGTGAACAACATAAAATGTGTAATCCATATTGAAGATATTTAACATTATCTCCTTTATCTCCTAATTGTAATAACATAATTAATTTCTCCTTTTTAATAAAAATATTTATTTCAAAAGTTAACTTCTGTTTAATTTAAAATTCATTTAATTGACCGGTCATATATATAAAAGCTCAAATAAGTTCAATTTGTAAACATACAGAAAAATAATTTTTTTATGTTTACAAATCGAACGTTTGTTTGCTTTTATATAAGTAGGTGGTGTTTATTTATGGGAAACACAATTTATAAAAATATAAAAGAATATAAAAATGGAAATAAAGAAATATTTAGAGAAATTATGAATGTATTTAACCCTTTAATAAATAAGCTTTCAAAATCAGTGAATGGGGAAGATACTAGACAAGATCTACTAGTACATTTACTAGAAATAATAAATAAATTGCCAGAAGAAAACAAATTTGAGGATGATAGAATAATATTTGCTTATATATCTAAAGCATTAAAGTATGAGTATATAAAATTATCTAAAAAAAATGATAAGATAAAAAATAGTGAAGTAGAATTAAATTTAGAAATTGAAATAGGGTATGAAGAATTTGATTCAGAAATTGAAGTTTTAAATTTATTTGAAGTATTAACAGAAAAAGAAGAGTACATAATGAAATTAATATATATAAATTATTTATCCATAAGTGAAGTGGCAGATTATATGGGGGTATCAAGACAGGCAATAAATCAAGCTAAGAATAGAGCAATAAGTAAATTGAAAAAGGTGTACTTAACATAATAAAAAGCAGATATTAATTTTTTAATATCTGCTTTTTTATGTCTTCTAAATCATTTTTTATAGTTGGAAGAACTTCATTTAATTGTTGAATTATTTTTTGATAGTTTTCTTCTCGAATTTGATTTTGTTTTAAAATATATAGCAATAAATATCCAAATAACAAAGCAAAAATACCTTGAGTTGTTAGAAAATTAAATAACTCTGAATTCATAAACATACACCTCCTTATATAAAATATAGAGCAAATAAATAGGGAAATAGTAAACATTAAAATTTGAAATAAATAAAAAAAATGATTTAATATAAAATAAAAAATAAATATATGGAGGGAGAATATGGACGAAAAAAAGTTATGGATGAAAATAAGTGGAAGTATAAATCATTATTTAAGATATTATGATAAAAGAATGTCATATGAAGAATTGTTGGAGGATTATGTAGAATATGTTTTAGGAGGTGAAAATGGGAGTTATGAATATTTAGATAAGCAAACATTTGAGTATATAGAGTTAAGTGATGAAATTGTAGAAAGAGCAATAAATGCGTTTAAAGAGCGATTAAAAAAGAAAAGAGAAAAGGAAAAAAATAAAGAAATAGAAGAAAATTTTAGTAGAAATAAAGAAATTAAAAATGAAAAGGGGAAAGTTATAGATTTTAGTAAATATAGAAAAGTATGATATAATTAGGTGTCGAACAAAGGAGGTGAAGTGATGGGACAAGCGATAAAAAAGAATAAAGTAGAATATATAGATAGGGTTCATGGAAATAGTAAAGGGTGGATCACGAGAAGTTGCATAGATGAAAATGGATATAGTCAATGGCATTATAAGTATTTAGAACTAAAAGAAACAGATTTAACAGGAGAAAACATATATATAACATTAAATACATTTTATAAACCATGTAGAAGATTAGAATGTATAAAAGAATTAAATTTTGTATATATAGATTTAGATTATTATAAAACTAAATATACAAAAGAGCAGGTAATAATGAATTTAGAGTCAAATTATTTTAATAAAATAATACCAGCAACAAATTATATTATAGATAGTGGCCGAGGATTAGCATTATTATGGAATATAAATAAAGTACCAAGTCAAGCATTACCTTTATGGAAAGCAATCCAAGAGTATTTATATCATCAATTAAAAGAGTTTGGAGCAGATAGACAAGCTTTAGATGCAACAAGAGTATTAAGAGTACCAGGAAGTATTAATTCAAAATCAAAAACAGTAGTAAGTATAATAGATGAGTATGATTATATTTATGATTTAAGAGAAATACAAAAAGAATTTCTTCCGGAATTGAAGCCAAAAGAAAAGAGAAAAGGTCGACCAAAGAAAATAAACTATGTTTATAGAGAAAGAAGTTTATACTATGCAAGGATACATGACATAACAAAATTATGTGAACTTAGAGAATATGATTTAAGAGGTCATAGAGAAATAATATTATTTTTATATAGATATTATTTATGTAGTTTTACAGAAGACACAAAGAAGGCTTTAGAAGATGTTTTAGAACTGAATAGTATGTTTATATCACCTTTAAAAGAAAATGAGGTTATAAGAGCAACTAGAAGTGCAGAAAAGTGTTACTTAGATAAAAATAAAGAATATAAATATAAAAATGAAACACTTATAGATCTATTAGAAATTACAGAATATGAAGAAACTCAAATGAGTACAATAATTTCTAAGGGTGAATATAAGAGAAGAGATAGGGTTTATCAAAAAAATAAATATCAGAGGAAGTTAAAGTCAGAGGGAAAAATAAGTGAAAAAGAAAAACTATCACAAAGAAGGGCAAAAATAAAAGACCTTTTGGCAGAAGGTCTTAAGCAAAAAGATATATGTTCACAACTTAATATATCTAAAGATACCTATATTCGTGATAGAAAATATTTAAGAGAGCAAGGATTAATATAGTCCTTGTTCTTTTTGTATTATAAGAGATTTATTTAATTTAATCAAGAGGTAGCAAATTTTCTCGGCTTGTATTATAGGGTTACGTAGTAACCTGTTCTATTTTTAGAACGAACCCGACGATTGGGGGAGCTTTTAATATTTTCGATCTATTTTATTTCTGGTTAGGCTATGTTAGATAGACGAGTGTGTTGAGTTATCTAAACCGGTAAGGTGCTAAGTGTTCGTATTTTTAATTTAGAGGATTTTAAAGAGTTTTAAAGAATACATTAAAGTAGTTTAATCTTTTAGAAATGAGGTTTTAGGTTATGTTAAGGACAGTTGAAGAAACTGCTATTCAATTAGGAGTGAGTAAAACTACAATTTATAATAAACTTAAGATGAAAGAGTATAAATCTAAGCTAGTTAAAAAACAAGGAAAATCAATGATTGATGACAGTTTATTCAACTTGATTCAAGAAGGTTTAAAAGTTCAAAATGAAGTTGAAAATAAAGAAATTGAGAATGATGTAAATTCAGAGACTTCAATAGATGAAGATGGTTTATTAAATTTGAATAAAGAGTTAATTGATAATTTATTAGAGCAACTTAAAGAAAAAGACAAACAAATATCTGAATTACATAGGTTAATTGAAAATAGTCAGATACTTTTAAAGGAAGAGAAGAAAAAAAGTGAACAACAGTTATATTTAGCAGAACATTTTGAAGAAGTAGATAATAAGCTTCAAGATCTAAAAGAAAAAATGGAGCAAAAAAGAAATGAAAAAATAAAATTTTTTAAGATTTTTTCAAAGTAGATTTATAGAGTATTTTTTAGTAAGGGGAAAATTATGAAGTTAGAAAAAAAGAAATATTTTTTATGTCCAATGTGTGGAGAAAAACTTAAACTTCCAAAGACAGAAGAATTAGAAGTTATATTTATAAAATGTAGTTGTGGATGTGGTAGTTTTATACAAGTTAGAAATGGCTATCATATTCCATCTAAACGAGGTATTGAAAAAGTATTTTAAAAATTAGAAGAATAGCAAGCATAGGAAGTGTGTACACACTTCCTATAAATTTAAAATTAAGCTTTACTTAAATTTTAAATTATTTATTGGGAGAGCTGCCCAAACCCTTTTGAAAAAAATTTTTTTTAGTGATGTTTACAAATTGAGATTAAAAATACTCTTTATATTTTAGGGGGATTATTTATTTATGGAGCAGTAGATCCATTTTTTTTATAAAAAAATAGTTTGAGGTTAAAAAAATGTGTGATAAAATTAAGAAAACAACCGCCGACAAAGTATCGGATTATATACGGTTTTAATACGGTTTTTGTGTGGCAAAGTGGGACATTTGGAAATTTTTTTGTACCCAAGAAAATGCTAGGCTTTGCCTAGCCCCACAAAATTTTTGGGGGCAGTTTCTCTTTATGCTCTTATAAAATATCTACAGGTATAATTTCCAGTTAAGATATTTTATAATTCATATTTGGATTTGATTAAACTTTTTTTAAGTTTATGGGTGAGCATAGCGAGGGCAAAGCCCTTAATAAAAAAGTAAAAGGAGTTAAATTTAAGATGGCAAGAATAAGAAAAGAATATAAAATGACAGAAAAAAATGTAGAGTACATAGAAGAAGTTAAAGAGAAAAATAATTTAAAGTATAGTAGTGAAGCATTAGATTTAATAATTAGAGAGCATAGACAAAATTCAGATATTACAACAGAAGCTATGATTAAAATAATAGCAAAAGAAGTAGCAGAACAAATCAAATTTGATATGAAAGAAATTAAAAAATCTAGTAATGATACTGAAAGAAATACTCAAATACTTTTAGAATTAATTAATGGATTTTTTGTAATTTCTGAGTATGGAAGGTTAGCAACAACAGAGGATATTATAGCACCGGCATTACCTAGGGCAATAGATCTTGTAGATAAGAGAAGAGAAAATAGTATGAGGTTTAGATAAGAAATATTAAAGTAAAAAAACTTAAGGATTTAGATAGAGAGTATTAATTATATTTTTTTGATGACCAACTGGAGTATTAAGTAACGGAGTGGAGAGTAGAGGAATGAGTAAGTTAATGCGTAAGGCGGTAGAATGTATTTAAGACTAAATAATTTTTAAATTAAATTTTATTTAGATTAACAGTTGTTTGGAGTAGGATTTTTCTATTAAACTTTTTAAAAGTTTAATAGAATGTTATTTATAAAAATGATATACTTATATAAGTTTTAGTTTGCAAATTTTCCATAGAAGATTTGCTCCGTAAAGGACATCTTTAAAGGTGTCCTTTTATGATATAATGATTAAGTAAACTAAAACTTAAATACATTTAAAGGAGAAATAGTATATGGAAAAAGAAATATTAGAAATTTTGAAGTCTATTCAATTAGATATTAAAGGGTTAAAAGATGAAGTTAAAGACTTAAAAGAGGGTCAAAAAATAATTGAAAAGAAGCTTGATGGAGTTGTAGAGCAAACTGCTGATTTAGTAGAGTTTAGAAATGAGATATTAAATAAAGTTGATGGAATAAGAGAAGATCTATCGACTGTTGAATTAGTTACGGCTAATAATTATAAAGATATTGCAAAGTTAAAAGCAGTAAAATAGAAAAAATGAAAAATTGAAATTTCATGATGTCTATGAAATTTCAATTTTTTTTATTTTTTAATAGATGAATTTAAATTGAATTTTGTTATTAAATTAATTATTGAACAATAGTTAGAAAAATGTTATCATTAAGTTAATAAATTAATTAATTAACGGAGTGAGTATTTATGGCCAGAAAAACTATTAAAGGATTAGAAGAAATTATTGTAGATTTAGAAAAGCGTTTAAATGAATATAAGGATATAATTAATGCTAGGAATAAACAAATAGAGCAGATGGAGAATATCACTGATGATAGTTTTGAAAATAGTCCAACGTATAGGCAAATGGATAAGCAGATAGACTATTTAAAAACTGTTATAAAAGGGCATGAAATAAGTATTAAAGATAAAAAAGATACTATTAAAAAGAATAGGAATACTATCCAAGAGCTGTTTAAAGAAAATGAAGGGTTAAAGAGTGAAAATAACCAATTAAAAGGAGAGATAAATAATTTAAAAGCAGAAATAGAACAACATAGAGGAATTGTAAAAAGGCTAGAAATTTCAATTGAAAACCCAAACAACGGTGTTAATAAATTAAAAAATGAACGTGGGGCTGGAAGAAAAGAAATGTTTACTGAGGAGCAAAAGGCTAGAGTAAAAATGTTAAGATTACAAGGAAAAAGTTACAGAGCTATTGCTAAAGATATGAATTGTAGTGTTGCTACTGTTCATAAAATAATTAACGAACAAAAATGTTAATAAATTAATTAAATAACATTTGTTTGCTAATTAATTTATTAACATAAATATAAATAATTAAAGGGGAAAAAATACGATTTTACGTTAAAGTTTACTAGAGCTAAACTTATAGTGGTGTTTTTACCCCTTACAAATGGCTTAAAACCGTAAAATTTAAAATATAAAAATAAAAAAACTGCGTAGAAGCTTAATTCTACGCAGTTTTTTATTATCAGTATATAAACAATTTATTTGATACATAGCATTAATATATATGATTGATTATTAAAAATAATAAAAGTATAAAAAATAATTTGACGAAAAATGTTACAAAAAATTATATATGAAAAGTAAAATTTTAGCTGGAGCAATTGCATTAGCTCTTATGTTAACACCTACTGTTGCATCTTATGCATCAGAAAATATTAATGATAAGGAAGTATACTTAGAGTGCGATGACTGTATTAAAGATAATGATATAGAAATAACTCTATGTGAAGAACATGCTAAAGAATTAAATAATAATGATTTAGCACGTTGCGGTGGAGATGTTGGATTAGCTACAGGCCCTAATGGTAATGTAGTGAGCAGTCCTGTTAGAAGTTGGTATGATGCTCCTTTATATCCTAATTTAGGAAATTATTATTTTACTACTAGACAAAAAGTTGGTACAAATACACATAGTATGGTTGGTATATGGAATAATAGATCTTCTTCAAACTATGTTACAGCTTGGATTGAAGATGGAAGTGGTAAGAACATAACTCAAAATAGTTGGCAAAATTTAAACACCCAATATACTAATTATTATTATCAAATTAATACTCCAGGAGCTTACTATAAGCAATCTGTAAGACTTGGAATAGAAAGTCATAAGGCTATGACTTATACAGGATATTGTGATGGAGTTGTAGATTACCATTAATAATATTTTTTAAGGATTAGAAATAGAGTATTTTCTTAAGTGTAAAGAAAATACTCCTATTTTATTATTAAGATATAGTTGATTGATATTTTTAGCTCATAAGGCTTTGTTATATCATGTCATTAGATTTATAAATAATATTAATTTATAGGGAGATTTTATGAAGGAGAAGTTAGACGATATTAAATTGTTAAATTTAATAAAATTAAATATTATTAATTGTTTTAGTAGCAAAAAATTTAAATTAATATTTATGATATTATTATTTTTACCTTTATTACAATTTTATTTATCATGTTTTAAGTTTTATGGAGTAACTAATTTTAATGTAATGCCATCTTATAATATGGGAATTATTAATGGAGTATTTTTTAGGAAAATAATAAAATTATATATCATGACATTACCTTTAGTATCCTCATTATTATGCTCTGATTGTTATTATAATGATAAAAAGAATAATTTACATAAATATATTATTGCAAAATGTGGTAGGGATATATACTTTATTTCTAAGGTGTCAACAGTAATAATATTAACTTTTTTTACAGTTTTTTTTGCTCTATTATTAAATGAAATATTGATTTATATAGCATTTGGAAATATAGGAGTATTAGGAACTAGTTACAAAAAAATAGATAATGAAAATTTTATTTTTTCAAACTTAAAAAATTTATATCCATATTCATATATTTTAATTGTAATTTTAATAAATTCAATAGTTGCTTCTATTATGGCAACAATATCATTTTCTCTTAGTATACTTACTAAATATAATATTTTAACTATTAATGTTACAGTATTCATTTTTTACATTATTCATTGTATTTTATTTGAAGCTTTTGGATTGAATGACTTTCTAATTCAAAACTATCAATTCGGATTAGGAAATAATAATTTATTATTTTTAACAATATTAATTTTAATATATGCCAATATTGTTTTATTTAGAAAATACAAGAGTAAAGATTTTTTATGATATAGGAGGAATTATGAATTTACACTTTAAAAATATTTGTAGAAGTAAGGTTTTTATTATATCTCTTATTTCGATTATATTTATAGAATTTATTTCTACAAAGTCTACACGGGAAGTTGAAGCCACAACTAACTTGAATTTTTATTTTTCTGGAATAAGTGTGTTTTATGCATATGGAATTGTTATTTCTTGTTTTATAGCATTAAAATACAATTTATTAAAAATATTTGAAAATAAATCAATACTTATTAAAAGTAAAAGTGTATGTAATTGGTTCAAATATATAGATATTAATTCTAATATTTTGATTATGATTACTATTGCTTCATTTTGTTTACCACCAACTATTATTGGAATAGTTTATAGAGGCATTTATATTAAAGAAATTTTAGTTATTTCATTTTCTATAATAGTACAAATAATGGGATTAATGATTATTGATCAAATATTTAATTTTATATATATAAATAAATTAAATAAAACATATTCAGCTTTATTAACATTAGCTTTAGTAATATTACCAGAATATATATCTAAATATTTAATTAAGTTTAATACTAGATCGGAAGAGCGTCGTGTAGGGAAA
>OGKR01002239.1_pt1 | contig 10767 bp, 12 predicted proteins | sample 1572431 | NCBI WGS metagenome assembly OGKR01 (sample SAMEA2582079, study PRJEB24529) | metagenome | biome: Human gut stool | place: China | collected 2011 | reverse complement strand
GTAGAGTATTATGAATGGTTTGTTTGGTCCTTATATAGAAAAATGGATGCATTTAGTCACCATTAAGAACATGTTATTATTAGCTATTGGATCGGTTATTATAACGGATTCAGGTTTACATTTGCTAAAGGTAATTTTTCCTAAAAGCTCTTTTTATGAAAGTACTCTATGGCAAGTTATTGGTCCTATTGACTTTACAATAAGTGATATTATCGGCTTTTTAGTGGGTAGCATTACTATGGTTTTGTTAATGTCTGGTGTGTTGTATATCATTTTTAAAGTTTTTAAAGGTACAGGAACATTTAAACAGTTAGTAGCAGATATGCTACTTACGCATTGTTTAAATAGCTGGATACACTTGGCCTTTGCGCTAATCATTATTCCTACTACTGTTCTTTTAAATATATCAGCTCAATCTGGATCCTATGGACTAAACTACTTGGAATGGATTAATGTTATTATTATGGCATTATTGATGGCCAAGCAATTTAACCTAAGCCCTTGGTTAACAGGTATTGCTTATTACTTTATTAGTTTTGTTATCGGTATAATACAACTAGCATTCTCCGGCATAATTTAGGTGAGTATATAATATAAGATGTTGATAGATATCGTTTAGGTATCTATCAACTTTTTTATTTGCTTATTTACTAAACATGTAATTTAGAATGAGTTTATATTTATTTTATAAGTATCTTGTGATACAATGAGAAACATATATGTGTGTTGTTTACGTTTGCAGGAGGGCTTATGGAAACAAAATGGTATTCAGATTTTAAGGAGTTGTGTATATCTCCCTTTAAGACGGGAATTCCCCAAATCGTAGCATATGGATCTTGCATGAAAGGGTTTTATGCGTCAGCTGCAGTCAGTGTTGTAGGCTCACTGTTTACCACGTTTATACCGGCTCTTATTATATCGATGACTCAGTTGTATGATACAATTTATGGTCGTATTTTTGTAATGAGTGCTAATGGTGGCGTTGCTATGCAATTAGCCTTTAATCTATTTCTTACCTTTTTAGGTCTATCTCTTAATGCCTATTTAGTGTCTTGGGTGGCTAATAAATTTGATGCTCAGACGACTCCGCAGGAAGTGCTAAAGGTGAATTGGTATTCCTATGCGTATGGACAATTACTGGCGCTTATTGGTGGGCTTTTGATAGCACCTGGTAGCATCTATTTCTTTATTAATATTAGTACTAATATTAATAATTTCGGGTCCTTACAAGACCCATTCGATTTACCTTTGCCGATTATTCTATATGCACTTCTCTCCTTCTTTATCTTGATGGGGATTTCTATGTGGACTTGGTGGGTAAGTCTAAATTTGTTAAGCCAACAAATTAACAAACCTAAACTCTCAACATTTGGTATTAGTGTATTGGCTGGGCTAATTCCTTTTATTATCATAAGTGCTATTATGGCATTAATAGTTTTTACAGTAATGAACATGAGATATTCTAGCGCTTTATTTTAAATAGCCATACTTAGATTGTATGTGATGTAAAGTTATCGTTTTGGAGGTTGTATGGAAACAAAATGGTATTCTGATATGGGGGCTCTTATAGTGGCTCCTTTTAAACGTGGTATTCCGCAGATAGTAGAGCATGGTTCTTGTAAAAAGGGCTTCTATGCTACAGCAGCTTTTGCATTGGTGTCCTTCTTATTTTCAAATATCCTACCGTCTCTTGTAAGTATGATATTTGCAGACAAACTTGAGGTTGCGCTCACCGGTGCGGCAGCGTTATCTGGTGTCGGCATATTAGGCCTTGCATTTGGATTGCTATTTGCATTTATTGGTATTGCTATTTATTCGGCTATTTTCTCTTGGGTGGCTAACAAGTTTGATGCTCATACTACCTATGAATCTGTGTTGAAAATCATGTGGTATGAACAAGCTTATAACCAGATTATGGGACTATTCTATTTCTTTGGTCTTCTATTATTATCAGTGCCGTTTATAGTGATACTAGGATTTAATCCTGATTCTACTGTAATAGGTATTGTATGGATAACTATGTTTATATTTGCATCAATCGCATTTGCAATCTTTACATTTTGGGTATGCTTAACAATGTTAAGTCGCCAAATTAATAAATCCCGTTTGGCTACTTTTGGCATTTCTTGTTTAACAAGTTTAATTCCCGTAATTGTTATCGTGAGCTTGTTCGCCATAATCGCACTTGCTAGTTCCAGATAATTATATAGTTATGAAAAATAATGAAAGCAAGGTATGAATGTACCTTGCTTTTGTGTTATAATGATGAACAGAAAATGAATTAATAATAAACTCATTATTTAAATTCGTGATCTATGTGTTGTGTGCCGCATCATCCAAATTTGGGTGGTGCTTATTCTTGTTGTGTAAAAGGTGGTGAGCGATATGATGGTTGGTTTAGTAGAGTTTATGTATCGCTTATTAAACCCCATTGAAGAAAAAAGTCCACGTATGTATCACTTTAATGTTGCTTATGGGCAATTAATAGGAATGCTGTTATTGTCACTCATATGCTATCAATTTACCATTGTTGGTGAAGGTGTATATATAGATGCTATACGTGCATTTATACGTAATTCTTCCTTATTAGTGAAGTGGCAATTATTTGCCCTTCCAGTTGGTCAACACGAAATACAAGTTTTCTTTGAACAGCTAGGAAAGCCCCGAGAGTTTTGGAATGCAGGGCGCTTTACGTGGGTAATTGTAAAAAGCATTGTTATGGTAGGAATTATTGTTGGTTATGCCATGATACAAAAGCGTAAGTTTTACGTACGTGCTATAACGACAGGTGTATTGCATATGATGGCCTTAGCACAGGTGGTGGTTGCTTTGTATACATTTACAGTAGGTATCATGTTGATTCTTACAACTATACCATTATTATTACAGGCAGTTATCGGATTCTGTATGATTGTCTTATGTGTATTAAGTACAGGGTTACTGTTACAAACGATGGGACGTATTACAGGGGCTTGCATTAACGGAACTACCTATGAAGGCTTGAGCGTTATGCTCGTGGCTATTCTCGTGTCACTTTTGTGTGAAGGTCTTTATATGTTGACTCGATAAAATACATATACTATAGTTAGGACGAGGTACGCCTCGTCCTTTTTGTATGGCTCGATGATTTCTATATTGCTATTGGTTTGCTATTAGCAATATAAGGTCGGTCCATTTAGTATTAATTATTACGTATTTCCTAACTATATAGGTTGAATATAAGGAGTATCTATGAAGTGGTATAAGGATATATTGCACTTGTTTACAAAGTTGAGTGATCAATCCTTTCAAAATATTCTTGCATATGGCACTATAGCGAGAGCACTGGCTAATTTAGTGGTCTCTACGATTGTATTATACGGAATGACCTATGCCTTGCCATTGTTGGTGAAAGCAATAGCGCCTATACTTGGCATCAAGCGTATGACAGGCTTTGCACATTTTGATATGGTCAGCGCTATTGCAAATGTATCTTTTTTGATTTTTCAAATCCTCATAGGAGCCTTTGTTATATGGCGTTTACTTATTTTATTAGGTGGTAGTGGTACGTATAGAGGGGTTATGTGCAATTATATATATGGGTTAGCCTATACGAATGCACTTCGTACAGTGGTATTAGTGTTTGTCCATATTTTAGGTCTTATTTTATTTGCCATATCACAGCAAAAATACGTAGCAGATATAGCGTATTTAGTTACTATGTTTAGTCAGTATTATGCTGTATTTATCGGTGCTCAGCTTATGCGACGCTATGTAGGTCTTGGTATTGTTAAGACCTATATTGTAATGTTCATTGTAGCCTTACTGTCCGTATCCGTTTTACCTCAATGGATTCGGTTTTTCCATACTTTGCTCAAGTAAACAGCTTTACTATAGCTCTATATAACCGTAAGATGAAAGTCTTGCGGTTTTTTTGTGTTTTAATTTATATTAAGATTAATTATATTTAATTTAAATTTTGGGATTTATGATATAATTAACTTTAGAGTGTAGTTGAGAGCGGAGTTAGTTATGGATACGACATTTTTACGAGAGCTATCCCTATTGGTGCGTTCACCAAAGAAGGGGATAGATGAAATTTTCTGGTTTGGTACTTTAGAGAAGGGTATCAAAGCGGGGCTCGCCGGTTGGTGCGCTACCCATATGTTAGGCTTTGCCTTAGGTATTATATTATTACCTTTGGTCGCCGCTTTTGGGGGCTTTTTATTAGGCTTTATACCTGCCGTATATGGTATATTTTCCATCTTGCGTGAGGTCATTGGTCTTGGCATTTATTGGTTTGTAGGTAGTTTTATTTTGTGGAAACTACTGAGTGTACTCCTTGATCAAGAGTTTGACTTTAAACAAGTATTAATGGGAACAGCTTATATCGAAGGGTATACAGGGGCATTGGGATTAGCATTAATCTTAGTATCTATCATTTGTATTTACATCGCTCCTGTTTTGATGTTCCTCTTAGTTCCATTGGCGTTAGCTTATGTGGGGGCCGTTATTTACGTAGCCGTTATGCTTTTATCTCGCCTTATGAATGTAGAGCCTCTTACAGTAGGGGCCGTTTATGTGATCTTATTTATTATCAATCATTTATATAACTGGATTATGCGTATACTTTTTGCGTAAATACAATAAAACCTCCTAGCATTTGCTAGGAGGTTTTAATTATGCCTAAAGTTGAGCTTCGTAATGTTGTAGTAATAGGTCTACATTGTCTTCATCGTACTCAATTTGTTGTGACCATCGAGCAATTTGTTGTAAAGGCCTTCCTTCGATGGCGCTCGTCATGAGCATATACTCCGTGCCATCCTTTGCATAGGCGATGATAGCTTCTAAGGCATGGTCTGCAAGCATATCGATTTGGCGATACAAGATATACTGGTATACCTTATTAAAAATGCTCATATCTTGTTGATGTACATAATTTTTAACAGATGTAACGATTAGGTCTATATCCTTAGACAATGTATCGACTTGTGTAGTCCAGGCCTCATCAATAGGCTCCGTAGTCTTGTAGAGATCTAATAGCTGTTTATAATACTCTACATTAGGGCTTGGTGTATATTGAAATAGATCAGGCTCTACATCAAAGGCTAATAGTTGAAATACATTTTCTAGTTTTAGACGTTCATCAGGGCCAAATTCATTATCGTCATCTTCAATGGTAAAAACTAACTCTTTATTAGTATTGTCTTTTGTTAGTAGCTCCACGGATGCCTCACAGGACAAACCAACGCCACATAGTTCTAGATCTTCGATGTATTTATAAAATCGAGGGTGCATATGACAGGTGTCGCAAAGGCCTTCTTCGCCTAATTCGAGCACTACTTTGCAAAGCCCTTTTTCATTGAGTAAAGGGCACATAGGTTGTTCTTTAGAGAATACGAAATGGCTGCCTTCATCATCAACGGTAATCGCTTGACGTAAGCTTTCACCAAGAGGGCCAGTCATAGTGTGATAGCGCTCAGCCGTCGGTTCATCGATATCGATGGTCCAAAGTTGACAACATGTATTTTCACAGCGATCAGCTTTGCACTGAAATTCGTGATATATTGTAGGATAAATTGAAATCATAGTCAGCTCACTTGTAGTTACAAAAATTATTCTACGTGCATTGTATCATAGGGCGTAGGTCCACGCACTAAGATTATAAATAAAGATTCATATAGCTTATCAATTTAGTGTATAATTGTATATATACAATATGGTCCTGTTTGAGAGATGGAGGAGCCTATGAAATCATTACTTATAAAAGGTAGCCTTGTATTGGCGTTAGCCGCAGTATTTGGTATGCCTAACGCGAGTGCCGCCCCTTTAGTAGCCGTAGAGCCAACTGTTGCAGTTGTTGACGGAAACCATGCGGCAATTGTAGGTGCGAATGGTTTATTAAATGCATTCATTCAAAATCATCCTAATGCGGTTATTACGGAGATTGCCTTTGATGCTGACGGTGGTCAAATCAAGTATGACGTAGAAGGCGTTGATGAAAGCGGCAAGTATGAGTTAACTTATATTTACGCAACGAATCAAATCTTTGAAAAACGTGAAGGTGATTATCATAAATCCTTAAAGAAAACATCTTTTGATCCTCGTGAGATTTTGCCTCCAGCTGCAGTAGTTAATTTTGCTTATGCTCAAACACAAGGAAAAGCTACGAGCCTTAATAAATGGTCTGTACATCATGAAAAAGGTAAGATTATTTACAAAGTTACCTTTGGTACCGAAGGTAACAAAGAGGTTGATGTACGCATTGATGCTATAAATGGTACATTGCTTTCTGTTAAATTTGATGACTAATATATGATTGACTAGTAATTATAGCTTAATAATTGCTAGTTAATTAATTTTGAATATAATAATTAAATGCCTCAATACTAGTTTTTTCATAGAAAATTGCTAGCATTGAGGCATTTTTTGTGAAAGTTTACTCATGAATGTAAATCTAAAGATAATGAGAATTGTAGTTGTATGCCGTTCGTCCTTTATACATGGGATGGACGGCATTTGATATGGTATTCATAGAATATTTAAATGGAAATCTGAAACAAGAGAATTTCATTTTAAATATATACAAATTCATTTTAGACTCACTACAAAATAGGCTTTTCAGTATGGCTCTACATTTTTATTTCATCGACTATCGATAGTATGTGTACCAGTCCAAGGACGAAACTCAAATATATCGGATTTTCCAGACTATATATCTACAGTCCACGCTAGATATATGTTTTGGAACTATATCGATAACACCGAGTTGGTTAAAAATATATATGTGAAATACTACATATATATGAATTATCAAGGAGGATATTATGAAAAAATCTATTCTTAAAAGCAGTATTGCTTTAGCAGTAGCTGGCGTATTCGGTGCTACTGTAGCAGTAACAGCTGCTGAACAAGCAACACCAGTACCTGTGGTACAAGAAGTAGAAGTAACAGCAGCACCTGTAGCACAACCTGCAGCAGATCAAGCTGTTCCTAAAATTGAAGTGGCTCCAGTGGCTAAAGCTGAGGTTGCTCCAGTAGTCCCAACAGCAGCAGTTACTCCAGCACAACCTGCTCAAGATACTACACCAGTTCCAACTGCTACTCAAGATATTAAAACTCCAGTAGCTCAAGAAACTGTAGTTCCTAGTGAAGCAAATCCTGCAGCAGCAGTTCCTACTATTGAAACAGCAGCTGTAGCAAAAGCTCCTAGTGAAACTAAAGTAGTACGCGTTGGTGATAAAAAAACAGAGCCTTCTGCAAAAGCTGAAAAAGCAGTAAAAAACAATAAAAAAGCGCATGCAGACAAAGCTCCTAAAGCAAAAGCTGTAAAAGAAGAGAAAAAAGCTGATAAAAAAGAAACTACAAAAGAGGAAAAAAAAACTCTAAAAGTAGAAAATCACAACCTAGCATAACAAGTCAGCCCACAGGCGTAGTCGATCAAAATAGTATTTTCGTAATTGGTGCTAATTATTTAATCGACCAGTTCGAAACTAAATTTGGTGACTCTAAGATTACGAATGTATCCTTTAAAGCAGCAGATAAAACTGCTATCTATGAAGTAGCTGGGTTCAATGCCAATGGTGCTCATTCTTTGACCCTTGATATAGCGACAGGCAATGTAACTGAAGGTACTCCTAAAGCGTATGATGCATCTATGGAAGCTAGTGCTATTGATGCTGGGACTGTGTTACCTCCACATGTGGCGATCAATGCAGCCTTCGCACAGACTGGCAACGTAGCTACTGGTATTAACTCTTGGTCTGTAACCAATCAAAATGGTACACCTGTATACAACGTAGAGTTCCATGATGCACAAAATAAACCTGTATCCATCGTATTAGATGCAAAAACAGGTATGGCAGTAAAATAAGTAAAACCTTATTCCTATACCACTGTAAAGCAAACCCTTTTAACACGAACACTAAACACCCAAAACTATACACACAACACATAAATACACTTACACACACATACACAATACACTTACACACACAATAAACAATTACACACACGCAGCCCTCTGGATCGGATAGACAAACATTGACTCTCTCCTATGCCGTCTGTCGTTCAGAGGGCCCTTATGAATTGTGGTTCCCTCCCAATCATAAGATTATATACTTGGTATATAATACTCTCTCACAATAAGAACGTAACTGCTTTACAGTACGCTAGGTATAGGGGAGCAGGAAAGCCCGTAATGCATGTAGACCGCTGCATGTGTTACGGGCTTTTTTCGTAGGATAATTTAATTGTATAGTACAAATAACTTTATATATATTGGCGAGGTACGCGCTCAGAGAAGCCACAGAAAATCTCGTAAGGAATCGTAGACGCAAGGGCGGCAATCTCAAGTGCGGAGATGCTTTCATGACCTTGAGAACCTAAGAGAACAACCTTGTCACCAGGTTTCACCGTAATCGTGTCTGGAATGGCTACCATGAATTGGTCCATACAGATGCGGCCTACTACAGGGCAGCGTGTACCATGGATCAACACAGTACCTCGATTAGATAAGCTACGAGGATATCCGTCTGCATAGCCTACAGGAATTGTAGCAATTGTCATAGGCTCAGGTGTTACATACGTAGAGCCATAGCCGATGCCTTCGCCTGCCGGAACTTGTTGGACGTGAACGACTTCGCTATGGAAGGATAGGACCGGTTTTAAGCCCAAGCGATTTGGTACATCTAAAGACGGCATAATACCGTATTGAATGATACCAGGGCGAGCGTCGGTGAACAAGCTATCTTTTACGGATAATAACCCTGCACTATTGGCGAGGGAGAAACGATAATCTGCGTCAGGGCGAAAGGCTTTGATTTCATCTACCATGCGATGGAATTTCATAGCTTGGTTATGAGCGTGCGTTTGATCTGCGGCGTCCGCATTACTCATATGGGAGAAGAAGCCGTCTACTTCAAGATTTTCGTAGGACTCAACACGTTTAATAAACTCTACCGAATCCTCGGGTTTAATACCGATACGATGCATGCCCGTATCGACAGCGACAGCAACGCGAATAATCATATCGTGATTTTCTGCTACTTTATCGAGCGCTTCCAAATCAGTAGATTCGCAAACGGCAGGGATGGAATTAGTATCTGCTACGAGCTCAAAGGACTGAGGTCTAGTGAGGCCTAATAGATAAATTGGCACCATAATACCTGCGTTGCGAAGAGGTACAGACTCCTCGGGAATGGCAACTGCTAAGGATTCATAACCTTCCTCAACGGCAATACGGCCCATCATAACACTGCCGTGGCCATAGCCATTGGCCTTGATAACAGCGGTAGATGTGCTCCATTCCGGTAAACTATCTTTAATTTTGCGCAAGTTCTCACGAACGAGACTTGTATTTATGGTCAAATAGGTGGGTCTCATGGTATTCCTCAATTCTATATAACATTACTTTTATTTTATAACTTTTGGGGAATTACACAATACTTTTGTGAAAGTTTTATACAGAAATTCTGTTTTTTATGATTTTTATACATATATTATATACAATAAACGTGAAAGTATACTAATTAATATAGTTCTGTATGATATTAATAGTATAAATTTATATAAATAATAGTATAATTTATGTAGAAGTATTATCCCTAATAGGTGTATGTAACCCCTAGATTTGGGCGTTACGTATACTTTATAGAATTTAATAACTATGTAGGAGGTTCTCATGAGCGAACGTGTAGTAGTGGTAAATGCAAGTAAAATGAATTACGACCAAGCATTAGATTTCTCTGTATTATCTAGTGATGTACAGGTTTATGATAATAGTACAAATGAAGAGCTTATTGAACGTATTCAAGGGGCTCGCGTTGTAGTTACAAAAGAATTACCAGTAGGGGCTGATTTGCTTTCACAATTCCCAGATACTGTAAAACTCATCGTAGAAGCGGGTACAGGATATAATAATATCGACCTTAATGCAGCAAAGGAAAGAGGCATCACTGTGTGCAACATCCCAGCGTACAGTACTGAACGCGTAGCACATACGGTAATCATGATGATTTTGAATTTTGCATCTACAATGCAGAAGCAAATCGGCATGCTTGCTAAAGGTGATCGCAGTAATTTCACAAAACATTTACAAGTGAGTCACACAGAAGTGAACGGTAAAACATTAGGTGTTGTTGGTGCTGGTCTCATTGGTATGGAAGTAATCAAAGTTGCAAAAGCACTGGGTATGAATATCTTGGTTCATACACGCACGCCAAAGGCTGATGGTGATGGTATTCGTTATGTAAGTCTTGATGAATTGCTAGAAAATAGTGATTATATTACGTTACATTGCCCATTGAATGACAAAACTAAGCACATGATTAATAAAGAAACTATCGGTAAAATGAAACCTAGTGCAGTCATTGTAAATACTGGTCGTGGTCCTCTTATTAATGAAGCAGAGCTTTGTGAAGCATTAGCGGCTAAACGCATTGCAGGTGCAGGTCTCGATGTACAAGAGGTAGAACCTCCAGCAGAGGATAGCCCTCTATATACACTCGATAATGTGATTATTACACCTCATATGGGCTGGAAAGGCCTAGAAACACGCCAACGCTTGGTAGGTATCATTCGTGATAATGTTCAAGCATTCTTCAAAGGTGAACCAATTAACGTAGTATCTAAATAAAATAGATATTAGAACAAACAATAAGAGCCGTCCCCGGTTGTGTGGGGGCGGCTCTATTGTTTAGGGCTATCATAGATCAAGTCTTGGTATATATGTATATATATATCAAGGGAGGTAGTTATCCTCAAACTTGATTATGATTGATGTTGTGT
>OGKR01002207.1_pt1 | contig 10950 bp, 9 predicted proteins | sample 1572431 | NCBI WGS metagenome assembly OGKR01 (sample SAMEA2582079, study PRJEB24529) | metagenome | biome: Human gut stool | place: China | collected 2011 | reverse complement strand
CCGGGTGGAGCGCCAGTGCGCGGGCGATGGCCACCCGCTGCTGCTGACCGCCGGAGAGCTGGTGGGGGTAGTGGCCCGCCCGCTCCGACAGGCCCATCTGAGCCAGCAGATCACGGGCCTGTGCTTCCAGCTGGGCGTGGATGGCCTTTTTGTTGGCCTTGTAGTCGGGCTGCTCCTTCGCCAGAAGCTCCCCCGCCAGCATCACGTTTTCCAGTGCGGTGTACTGGGGGAAGAGGTTGAAGTTCTGGAACACGAGGCCGAAGTGGAGGCGCTTTTTCCGCACCTCGCTCTCCCGCTGGGTGGCAGGGTCGGCGGCGTCCCACATGGTCTCGCCGTTCACCCGGATGACGCCGGTGTCGGGACGCTCAAGGAAATTCAGGCAGCGCAGCAGCGTCGTCTTTCCTGAGCCGGACGAGCCGATGATCGCCAGCGCCTCACCCTGTTCCAGTGTGAGCGAGATGTCCTTGAGAACTTTCGTCTCGCCGAAATTCTTCCCGATGCCGGAAGCTTCGAGTAATGCCATGATTCAGTATCCTCCTTAGCAGCGGAAATAGTCCATCTTTTTCTCGGCCCAGTCCAGCAGCAGGGTGAGCGCGCCGACAAAGACGAGGAAGAAGATCGCGGTGGAGAACAGCGGCCAGATAAGGCCCTTGGCGCTGTACTCCTTTGCCATCATGATGATCTCCTTGTTGGCGATAACATTCGCCAGCGAGGTATCCTTCACCAGCGTGATGACCTCGTTGCCCATCGGGGGCAGGATGCGCTTGACGACCTGCAGGAGCGTGACCTTGAAAAAGATCTGGCTCTTGGTCATGCCAAGCACCTGACCGGCCTCGGTCTGGCCTTTCGGCACAGCCTCGATGCCGCCGCGGTAGATCTCAGAGAAGTAGCAGGCGTAGTTGATGGCGAAAGCCACCACTGCCGCCACCAGACGGCCCGAAGAGCCGGAGGGCCAGGGGTTGGTCATGCCCAGCAGGCCGGGGCCAAGGTAGATGACGATGATCTGGAGCATCAGCGGCGTGCCGCGGATGACCCACACGAAGGTCTTGACGACGCCCCGCAGCGGTGCGCACCGGCTCATGGAGCCAAAGGCCACCACAAGGCCCAGCGGCAGCGAAAACAGCAAGGTCAGAAAGAACAGCTCACAGTTGAGCGCGAATGCGCCGGTCAGACGCTCCAAAATCACAGTCACAGAATCACTACACCTATCCGTTTATAATGTAAGTTACTCAGCCAGAGTCAGGCCGTACTTGTCGGCCAGAGCCTGCATGGTGCCATCAGCCTTCAGCTCGTCGAAAGCGTTGTCCACAGCCTCGGCCACGTCGCTGCCCTTGCGGAAGGCCACGCCGTACTCCTCGACATTCAGCTCATCCACCATCTTGAGGTTTGCGTAGTCGGTACCCTCGCCGATCATGGCAGAGGCCAGAGTCAGGTCGAGGACGGCGGCGTCAGCGGTACCGGCGGCGACTTCCATCAGGCAGTCGGTCTGAACAGCCTTGGAGATGAAATCAGCCTGAGACAGGTCGGCGTTCTCGGTGATGGTGGTCTCACCGGCAGAGCCGGCCTCGGCCACCACGGTCTTGCCGATGAGGTCGGCGGTGGAGGTGTAGTCGGTGCCGTCCTTCACGACCACGACCTGGGCGTTCTTGACGTAGGGCTTGGTGCAGGCCATGTTCTCCTCCCGGTCATCGGTCAGGGTCAGGCCGTTCCAGATGCAGTCGATGCTCTTTGCAGCCAGCTCGGTCTCCTTGGTGTCCCAGTTGATCTCCACGAACTCCGGCTCGACGCCCAGCTTCTCGCAGACGGCGGTAGCCAGCTCAGTATCGAAACCGGTGAAGTTGCCGTCGGCATCGGTGTAGTTCATCGGCTCATAGACGGTGTAGCCGATGACCATTTTGCCGTTGGACTGGATATAAGCCAGGTCGCTGTCAGCGGCCACGGAGCTTGCCGGGGCGGCAGAGGCGGCAGCAGAAGAAGCAGCCGTGGAAGTGGATGCAGAACCGCCGCAGGCGGCAAGGCTCAGTGCCATCGCACCGGCCAGAAAAGCGGATACCAGACGTTTCATATACAAATTCCTCCCTCAGATTCAGCAGAAGCAGTGCTTCGTTTTACCGCTTTACCATGCTAAATTGTTAAACTGTGACTATAGAATAGCGCGTTTTGCCCCGTTTGGCAAGAGGAAAACCGATTTTTTTGCGTTTTGACGGTTTCCGCCCCAGTTTTGGGGCAGGTTTTCGGTGTATTTGTACAAAGGACAGGGCGCTCCGCAAGGCGCAAAAATCCCCCTCGGGGAGTCTCTCCGAGGGGGCTGTCCGTTTTTCTTATCTTCCCGCCACAGGAGCGTCAGCTTCTCTCCGGGATGTCGCCTACCATGATGACGAAGAGCCTGGGTATGTTGTGATCATCCGTCCACCTTCCGAAGCCGACCCGGTAGCTGGATGCAAGGAATTTGGCAGTGGGCCAAGTACTCCCATCCGGTTCCGGCAGTACCAGTCTGTAGTTGTTACAGAGGTCGATGGCCTGCTTGACGGGGTCGTCCGAGCCTCTGTCCGCTCCACAGTAGAAGATGACCTGTTTGTTGGTGGTGTTGGGGGCGATGCCGATGGTATCCAAGAGAGCTTTGCGAGGCTCAGGACCGCAAGAGTGGTAATTGCCACTCTTCAATTTGTTAATGAGAAGAGTGCTTCCATCCTCAGAGCTCACGTGTGTGTACCTCTCCGCCGCCTCACTCAGCTGCGGGTCGGCCTCGCAGGTGATGTTTACGCCACGCTGTACATTTATGATGTCTGCCAGAGCCTCGGCCCGGAGGGTGTCCTCCGGCTTATCGCCGCAGCCGGTGAGCAGGGCCAGCGTCATCACGCCAGCAAGGGCAAGGGCAAACAGCTTTTTCAATTTCATCATCGTTTCCTCCTGTGTCAGTTCTGCGGGGTCTTGATGGTGGCCTGTGTTTGCAGTGCGAGGTAATAGCGGTGGCCGTCGCTCTTTTTGCCCGTCATTGTAAAGGCTATGGCGCGCAGAGGCTGTGACCCATAAGAAGTATCATACTTTAGAGCCCTGCATTGCTTCATACTCTCCGCCTGCGCCAGCGCACTCTGGCCCGGCTTCACTTCTCCGACCCAAGGCGTAACGTCGCCTGCAATCACATAGTCACTCAATTCATTTCTAATGATGCTGCGTGCATCCTCAGTCAGTCCACCATTTATATCATCCAGCCAGTCCGGCTGGAACTGCCGTGCGATGACCTTGAGCTTTTTGTCCAGCGTCTCGTCCTTCCGATAGTCACCAACTTGTCCCATCCTGTACCGGAAATACTCTTCTACCTGCTTGGCTTGGGAGCCGCTGTCCGAGCATCCGGTGAGCAGGGCCAGCGTCATCACGCCCGCAAGGGCAAGGGCAAGGAGTCGTTTTACAGTTTTCATTGTCGCTACCTCCAATCGTGGGGTGTGTTTCGGTGATTTTATTATACCCTACCCCCCCCCCCCCCGCAAGTGCGATTCACGCAGGTTTCAGGCCCTTTCGCGCAGATTTGACCGCTCCGTCTGCCCCGCAGGCGCAAAAAACCGCCACCTCACGGTGACGGTCAGACTTTCCGTTCAATTTATAATGACGCATTCTCAAACGCATCCCCTGCGGCCTTTTGCAGGGCGTCGATGGAGATGGTGCAGAGGGCCGCGAGGTCGGCGTCCGAGCCGTCGGCGGGGATGTCCGCCACCTCTTTCTCAGTCTTGCCCTTGAGGTAGCTGCAATAGCCCTCGCTGTGCTCGTACCACTCCTTGCCGAGGCTGGATGCGTTCCGCATCCCGTAGCTGTCGCCCAGCTCAAGCTTGGAGCGGACGGTGTCCGGAGCGGTGACGCCGCCGTCTGCCGCGATGGTCAGCGCAGGCTCTGCCATGTCGCCGATGGCGCTGGTCACACGGCCATCGGCATCCAGAGTCAGGGCCACGACGGTAAGGTCAACTTCTGCGTTCACATCCTTGTCGTCGGTGGCGGTGATGTCCGAAGAGGCATTCTCCGCCTCCACGCCGAGGCTCACCCGGTCGCCCTTCGCCGCGCCGAGGGCGGACGCGTTCGTGCAGGCTTTCGCCACGGCGTCGCGGTACTGATCCACCCGGATGGTGCAGCCGGACAGCAGATCGGCGTCCGTGGCCTTGCCGTCCTTATCCGTTTCCAGCATGGATGCCTGCTCGGGCGTCATGCCGATGAGGTAGTCGGCGAAGTCATCGGCCTGCTCGGCCCAGCCCTTTTTCAGCGAAGATGCCGCTGCCAGCGGGTAGTCGTCCCCTTTCTGGCGCTTGGTGCGGTAGTCGGTGGGCATGGTGACGACGCCTTTGCCGTCGGCGGTAACTTCCACTTCCAGCTCATCCAGCATCACGTCGGCCAGCTTGCCGTCTCCGTCCAGCAGGACGGCGGCGGCGATGGTATGGATGGTGCCGGTGCGGGCCTCGTCGGAAGCCTCGGTCAGGATGCCGAGGCCGGTCTTCCAGCCGCCGGTCTGGGTGGTACTGGCGCTGCCGGACGAGCCGGACATGGCGTTCGAACTGCTCATGCTGCCGGAATTGCTGCTGCCTTTGCGGCAGCCGGACAGCAGCAGTGCCGCCGCCACGGCACAGCTCAGAAGAGCTTTTTGTCTCTGTGTCATAAGCGTTACGCTCCCTTTCATCTCTTTGGGAGTAGTATAGCCCGACAGGAGTCTATTTATTTATCTTTTTGTTGGAAACTGTGTTATACTTGTCCTGCGGCCTACCCCGCCCAGTTTTATGGGAAGGGAGGTGTTGTCCAATGGCATATATTTCCACATTTATCCTGTCCGTCGGAGCAAATGTAGCTTCTTACTACATTTGTAAGTGGCTTGACGGATGGCTGAAGGGCCGTAAGCACTAAAAAGGACCCCCTTTCGGAGATTGCCGCTCCGGGAGGGGGTCTTTTCCTTTTGGGTGTGCCAATGACATATCAGCTTCCACATTTATCATCTTTATTATATGCGATTCCCTGCAAAAGTCAAGCACCCCGCAGAAAATTTACAACTGTGCTCTGAGACCGACGTGTTATCTGGCGAAGTTCCAAAATAATGACGCAGCAACGCCATAAAGCAAACTTCGTCAGGGTGGCGAACTTCGGGTCAGCTGGCGAAGTTCGAACTTCGCCAATCAGGGGAACTTCGCCAAGTTGGCGAACATCCAATATTAAACTATATATCGTTTATTTTATAGAACTTCGCCACTTATTCTACCGCAGTATGCTCACATCAGCGGGCTCAGCAGACGGAGCACACTGTCCAGCAGCGTCCCGGCCAGCGAGGTGCGGCAGTCGGCCAGCTGCACTTCCCGGCACTCCGGCAGGGTGCGGAGCACATCGTCCCGCAGCGCAATGACCTGACTGTTATAGAGCAGCAGCGCCCCGCACTCAAAGTGGAGGAAGAGGCTGCGGTAATCCATGTTGATGCTGCCCACCACGGCGGCGCGGTCGTCGCTGACGTAGCACTTGGCGTGGAGGAAGCCGGGCGTGAACTCGTAGATGCGCACCCCCGCCCGGAGCAGCGGCACATAATAGGAGCGGGTCAGCCGGAAGACGAGCTTCTTGTCCGGGATGCCCGGCAGCACCAGCCGGACGTCCACGCCCCGCTTTGCCGCCGCCTTCAGCGCTTCCAGCATGGTCTCGCCCACCGCGAAGTAGGGCGTGTAGATATAGACATACCGCTGGGCCTGATTGATGATATTCAGGTAGACCGTCTCGGCCAGAGCCTCTTCGTCCAGCGGGCTGTCGCCGTAGGGCTGTATCACTCCGTCCGACTGGGCAGACAGGGACACAGCCTGAGGCATAAAGGGCGCATAATCCTCCTCGCTGGGGCGGAAGGCGTTCCAGTGGTCAAGGAACATCACCGTGAAGTTCCAGACCGCCGCGCCCTCGGTGCGGAGAGCTGCGTCCTTCCAGTAGCCGAACCGCTCTTCTTCATTGATATACTCGTCGGCCAGATTGATGCCGCCCGTATAGGCTGTATTTCCGTCCACGACCACGATCTTCCGGTGGTCGCGGTGATTCATGACCAGCGACACCAGCGGCACCACCGGGTTGAACGGGATGCAGCGGATATGCGCCCGCTCCATCTTTACCACGAAATCGGACGGCAGGCCCAGCAGACTGCCGAAATCGTCGTAGATGAGCCGGACGTCCACCCCCTGCGCCGCCTTGCGGACGAGGATGTCCTCTACCCCCTTCCACATCTTGCCGGTGCGGACGATGAAGAACTCGAGGAAGATGAACCGCTCTGCCTTTTCGAGGTCGGCCAGCAGGTCAGGGTACATGGCCTCACCGCAGGGGTAATATTTTGCCGTGGAGTTTTTCCATGCGGGGTATGGCCCGTACTCCGAAACATACCGGCTCAGTCCCCTGCTGGCGGGGTCGAGAGCGTCGGTCTGGCCCGGCTGCTGGGCGAGGTCGGCGGTGTGCTGGCGCTCCACCGCCTGCATCCGCTGGCGCATCCGCTTGGCGGGGGCCTTGTTGCCGAAGGCCAGATAGAGCGCACCGCCCAGCAGCGGCATCATGCCGATGAGGACGAGCCAGATGATCTTATAGTCGCTGTTCTCGTCCTTCCGCACGAGGTAGAGGGTGATGAAGAGGCTGAGGACGTTCAGCCCCGCATTCACCCACACCTTTCCGGCGGTGAGGGAGAAGAAGGCCCAGAGCAGCCAGCCGATCTGCAGCAAAACAAGGGCCACTGTGACCGTGGCCCTGTTGATGACACGATTGAAGAACCGTACGACCGGCAGCCGAAAGAACATCTGCGCCTCCCCCGCTGCCTCTCGGCAGCAATTTTATGGGAATAGTATAGCGCAGAGATGCGGAGATTTCAAGCTCAGGCGTCCGCATCCTCGAAGCCCACCATGAGGCCGCCCAGCTCGGCGTAGTAGCTGCACAGGCCGCCGCACTCGGTCACCCGCACCTGTGCGCCCTCGAAGACAGCTTTCACCATGTGCATCAGGCGCTCGGCGGCGGCGGGGTTGCCGCAGTGGGCAATGATGACCTTGCCGTTCGTGTAGCCGTGGCCTTTGAGCTCCAGCACGATGCGCTCGAGAGCGCCGTGCTCGCCGCGGGTCTTGCAGAGGACGTCCAGTTCGCCCACATCGCTGGCCTTGCCGATGACCCGGATGTTGAGCATCCGCGCCACAGCAGCCACAGCGGGCTTCACCCGGCCATTCCGGGCCAGATTCGCCAGCGATTCCAGCGAGAACAGCAGATGGGTGTGGTGACGGTAGCGCAGCATCTCTTCGCACACGTCGTCAAACTCCCTGCCCTCTTGGATGAGCGCACGGATATGCTCTGCCAGCAGCACCAGCTCCGGGCCGGCAGACAGGCTGTCCAGCACAAAGACATGAGCGCCCGGGTGCTCTGCCTGATACTCCTCTGCGGCCAGCTGGGCGGCGTTGCAGCTGCCCGACAGGGTACCGGTGATGGTGATGGCATAAATTTCATCTGCGCCCTCATAAGCCTCCAGCCAGTCGCCGATGTTGGGGCAGGAGGTGCTGGTCTTGCCCTTATAGGTGCGCAGAGTAGTCGCCATTTCCACGGCGTCCAGCGTGCCGTCGTCGAGGTATTCCCTCTCGTCGGTCACGATCTTCAGAGGCACAGCAGCAAAATCAATGCCGTCCAGCTGATACAGGCTGGCAGAAGAGTCCACAACGATTCGTTTCATCTCATCTATCTCCATTCCGGCGGGTGTCCGCCGCATTTTTTACGTTCTGCGAGTCCACTATATCAGTTTTTCAAAAACCTGTCAAGCGATTTGTAAAATTCTTAATATCGTTTTCATAAACGGTTGACCCCGACTCAAAAATGCGATATACTACCACCATGAATCAGGAAATGAAACGCCGTGTCACGGCCTGCGCCGCCGGGTTTTCCCTGCCGCGCTACCGGGAGCTTCCCTCCGTGGGGCTGTATCTCGACCAGACCGTGCAGCTCGTCAACAGCTGCTTCCGGGGCTTCCCCGGGGTGGAGCTCACCCCCTCCATGGTGAGCAACTACGTCAAGAAAGGAGTCATCTCCCACCCCGTCAAAAAGAAGTATTCCCGCGAACAGCTGGCTTCTCTCATCTATATCGTATTGTCTAAAAATGTCCTCTCGCTGGAAAACATCGACGCCCTGTTCCAGATGCAGCGGGCTCACTGCACCGCCGCCGAAGCCTACGACTACTTCTGCGACGAGGTGGAGAACTGCCTGCCCTACATCTTCGGGGCCAGCCGCACCATCCGCGACCTCGACCCGGATGCCGCCGACGAAAAGCGTCTGCTGCGCGGCACCATCGTCGCCGCCGTGAACAAGATGTACCTCGACTGCTGCTTTGTCGCCATGCGGCAGGAGGAGGCCCTCTGGCCGGGGATCCTGGGCGACTTACAATAAGATAGGCACAAAAAGCCCCCGGCACCATGCGGAAGTGCCGGGGGCTTTTCGTACAAAGCGGGGAGATGCGGAAGCTCTCCGCCTCGGGAGGTTGGTTATTTAGTGGAGCAGCTCGTTGTGTGCAAAGCCGCCCACCGTCAGCTCTGCGCTCTCACCAGAGTGGGTGAGGGTAAAGAGGGTGTCGTCCACGCCCAGAGACAGCATACTGTCAATGTTCAGAGCAGTCTCACGGAGCTGGGTGCGGAACACGAGGGTGTCTGCGCCCTGAGCCTTCAGTTCCTTCAGGTTGCCCAGGCAGCCGGAAAGCACCGCATTCTCGGCTGGCACTGCAATAATATACCGGCCGTCGGCCATGGAGGTCTCGTAGGCCTCGGCACCGGTCACGGTCAGGGTGACAGCGGAGGAGCCGCCGTTGCTCTCGGGCACCAGCATCGGCACAAATTCCCGCTTCTCGGTCTCACCGCAGTTTGCGCACTTGTAGATGGTGTAGCCCTCGGAGGTGTAGGTAGGTGCGACCACTTCCATACGCTCCGTGAAGTGGTGGCCCAGTGCGTCGATGGTCTCCTCGTAGGTCTCGCCCACATGGGTGGTGCAGGTGTAGACCCGCTTGCCCGGGGTGGTGCAGGTGGGCTCCACCGTAGCCGTCAGCTCGTAGCTGTGGCCGTCCTGCTTGATGCCGACTAGGTCACCTGTGACGGTAATGCTGCCGTCCTCCTTCTTGACTACCTTGGCGTTCTCCACCTCTTCGATCTTGCCGCCATCGGTCTTGATCTCGACATTTCCGATAATGCCGTTTCCCTTTCCATCCCGCTCGCCCGGCATGGCGGTGACAAGGGTACCGCCCGTTTCAACACTCAGGCCAATCTTGCCACTCCTGCTAGTCTTGATGCTGCTGCCATTGGTGGCTTTGCCGTCGGCGCCCTCTGCCTTGCCGCCCAGCGCAGTTGTCGTGCCTCCCTTCACAGTAACTTGGTTACTATTACCATCATAGAAACTCGCATTGCCGCCGGTGGCCTTGCCCGAGCCCGACTTGGCATTGCCACCGATGAGCGTAGTCTCACCAGAGGACACGATACCGCCACCCATTCCATTGAGAGCATCGCCTCCGGTAACAACGCCGCTTTTCGACTCTGCATTGCCGCCGATCGCCGTCAGCTTACCGCCCTTCTGGACCTCATAGCCGCAGCCAACACCTGTCCCCAAGAAGCGGAGAGCAGCACCACCCCAGGCACTTTTCTTCACAGTCTTATGATCGCCGCCAATGGCAATGACCTCGCTGCCCTCTCCAACAACGACCTTTCCCTTCACGAAGAGGCTAATGCCTGTGCCGCCACCTGTACTTGTATCCTCTCCAGGGTGCAGCTGGCCGCCGCCCTTTGCAGTGAGCTTCGAATTTTTGATGTTAACTTCATCGTTGGCAGATATGCCTGTGCCGCCGCCGAAACCGCCGGTGGCCGTAACCGTTGCATTCACCAGATCCAGCTTTCCACTAGTAGCACATATGCCAAAGGTTCCGCCCTGAGTGCCCGAGCCGCCGGTGGCAGACAGAGAGGAGCCCTCCTTGCCCTGGATCGTCAGCTTGCCTTTACCAGATGTTATTCCTCTCGTCCCAATATCGCCGCTGTTGCCGCCGGTCAGCTCATTCTTGCCCTCCAGCTCCAGCGTCACATCGCCGGTGCCCTCGATCTTCACAGCATCTTTGCCCGTATTCCCTGCATCCACCTTCAGGTTACTAAAGATGACCGTCAGAAGATTGGTAGAATTATTGATGATCTTCACCACATTGCGGGCGGCTTCCTGAGCCTTTTCGGTAAGGGTGGTGGGGGCGTTGGTGTCCTCGTAGGTCTTCTCCTCAGCGACCTTTTTCTCCCCGGTCTCCTGCTCCGCAGCAGGCTTTGCGGCAGGCTTTGCGGCCTCCTTCTGGGCCTCGGGGTCATACTGGTCGTACTCGATCACCTGATCGGAGGTCTGTTCGGTCTTTTCGTCCTGCTCCGGCTCCTGAGAGTCGGCGGGCTTCTCCTCAGTCTCCTTCTGCTGGGCCTGCTTCTCCTCGTCCTCCGGGGCCAGCAGCTCCTGAGAGGTGGGCGCATCGCCCTCGTCCTCGCCCTCGGCGGCAGAGTTCTGGGTCTTCCCCTCGCCCTCGGTCTCGCCGGACTTTTCAACCTCGGAGGCGTTTTCGCCGGACTTTTCGGCCTCGGAAGTGTTCTCTTCCTCTGCGTTCAGGCTTTCGGTGGGCTTGGTGTTGTCGCCGGTGATGATGATGTCGTCTGTGCCGTCGCCATCCTCCTTGATGCCGTTTCCGGTCGTTTCCTTGGTGCCGTCCGTCTTGATGGTGACACTGTCGTCGCCGACCTTGATGGTCTTATTGCCACTTTTGTCCACCGAGACTACCACATTGCCCTGACTCACATCACAGATGTAAGCAGCCGAGGCCGGGGCAGCAACTGCCGACACCGCCATGCTGAGCGCCAGCACAGCTGCCGCCGTGCGCTTCATTGTTTTCCGTAACCGCATAATTTTTACCTCCTGTTTTGTGGTTTTTCCTTTTTTATT
>OGKR01002205.1_pt1 | contig 10966 bp, 7 predicted proteins | sample 1572431 | NCBI WGS metagenome assembly OGKR01 (sample SAMEA2582079, study PRJEB24529) | metagenome | biome: Human gut stool | place: China | collected 2011 | reverse complement strand
TTGAGGACAGAAAGCTTAAGCTGAAATCGATATATGATATTATTCCGGCAGAGTTAGACAAGCAGAATAAAAAGTTTGTATTTACGATGCTCAATAAAGAACTAAAATTTGAGCGATATGAAAATAGCTTTTTATGGCTAAAAGATGCAGGCGTAGCTTTGCCGGTTTATAATGTTGATGCACCGGTAATTCCCCTTTTAGCAAGCAAGAGCAGTAATGTGTTTAGACTTTTTTCAAGCGATATTGGCTTACTTACAAGTGCCTATCCGGCAGAAACAAAAATTGAATTAATAAATAAAAACGGGGAAGTGAACAATGGTGCACATTTTGAAAATGCGGTTGCGCAGCAATTGACGGCAAATGGTTTCGAACCGTTTTTCTGTAAAAAAAAGAATATTGGTGAGATGGATTTTGCAATAGAAATGAATGGAAAAGTTGTTCCGATTGAAGTTAAGTCTGGAAAAACATATAAATCGCACAAAGCATTGGATAATTTTATGAAGGTGCCGGATTATCATCTTGAGAAAGCATATGTTTTTTCTGTTGGAAATGTCGAAACAGAAGGGAATATCATATATCTTCCAATCTACATGTGTTATCTGTTGAGAGAGCAGAAGCTGGGACAAATGATTGTAGAGTTAGATACAGAGGGCTTGTAAAAGAACTCTTTTGATTGGATTTGAAGGAATAAATGATGTCAAAGCAAGCACTACTAATAATTATTATAATGGTCCGTTTATTATTTGCGGGTTGCAAAGCCAATGTAAATTATGAACAAAAATTTTATAACTATAAAGGGAAAAAGGTACGAGGGAGAGATTTTTATTGAAAAAGATGCAGACAGTACCTGGAATCTTTTACTGCAAATCGCTACAGATGATGGTCTGGGTTCCGTGATCTATACATCGGATGATGAGTGGAAAACCTGGAACCGTAAAGAAAAATAATGAGAATAATTCGAAAGGTTATCCGCATTTTATCGGTTGAGAACACAAACGGATTATAGTAAAATGAAAGAAACATAGCAGGATGTAAAGGGGGATAAAGCATGGCAAGAACCGTAGCGATCGGGAAACAGGATTTTGCATCGATTATGGAAAACCACTATTTTTTTGTGGATAAAACAGAGTTTATCCTGGAATGGTGGGAATCCGGAGATGATGTGACATTAATCACCAGACCGCGCCGCTTTGGAAAAACTTTAAACATGAGCATGGTAAACTGTTTTTTTTCGAACCGCTATGCGAACCGGAGAGATCTGTTTGAAAATTTATCAATCTGGCAGTATGAAAACTATCAAAAGTTACAGGGAACATATCCGGTTATTTTTTTGAGCTTTGCGTCCATTAAAGCAGACAATATTGAGGAAACGAAGCGCCAGATAAAAGCACAGATTGCAGCGTTATATGAACAAAACCGTTATCTGGTGAAAGGTGGAGTTTTAAGCAAAAACGAGCTGACGCAGTATGAAAAAATGACGATGGATATGGATGATGCAGAATGCTCCATTTCCATAAATCTGCTTTGCAGCTATCTGGAACGGTATTATGGGAAAAAAGTGATTGTTCTTCTGGATGAATACGATACACCGATGCAGGAAGCGTACATGTATGGGTACTGGGATGAGTTTACTGCATTTATGCGTAACTTGTTTAATAGCACGTTTAAAACCAATCCGTATCTTGAGAGAGCAGTTATGACAGGAATTACCAGAGTTTCAAAAGAATCCATGTTCTCAGACCTCAATAATCTTAAGGTGATTACCGTAACATCAGAAGAGTATAATAAGTACTTTGGATTTACGGAGGGCGAGGTATTTGAAGCTCTTGAAGAAATGGGACTATCAAGTGAAAAGGCTGCGGTAAAGAAATGGTATGATGGATTTACTTTCGGCTCACAGAGAGATATTTATAATCCTTGGTCAATTATAAATTATCTGGATGAGAAAAAACTGAAGCCTTATTGGGCTTCAACAAGCTCTAACGGACTTGTGAGCAGGTTGTTACAGACTGCGTCGAGTGATATGAAGATGCTTATGGAAAAACTGCTCAGCGGTGATACTATAGTTGTAAATTTTGACGAGCAGATAGTGTTTAACCAGCTTGATACAAATGAGAGCGCAGTGTGGAGCCTGCTTGTTGCAGGAGGATACCTGAAAGTGAATGCTGTGGAATACAGAGGTGAATTGTTAGAACCTTGGTATCATGCAGCAATTACAAACCTTGAAACTAAAAGTATGTTCTGCAATATGTTCAAAGGATGGTTTAATGCAAACGGTTCGCATTATAATCGTTTTGTTGAGTCCTTGATAAAGGGAAATTTAAAGGAAATGAATATTTTTATGAATGACGTGGCAGTGTCTACCTTCAGTTACTTTGACACAGGAGTCAGGCATTCTGACAATCAACATCCTGAGAGATTTTACCATGGTTTTATGCTCGGTTTGATTTCTGAGCTTCGTGACATATATGAGATTAAGTCGAATCGAGAAAGCGGTTATGGACGATATGATGTTATGATGATTCCGAAAAATACGGATGATGGCAGGCTGCATGCAGTCGTACTCGAATTTAAGGTGCATGAAGCAGATGAGGAAAAAACACTTGAAGATACGGCAAAAAAGGCGCTTAGTCAGATAGCGGACAAGAACTATGATGCTGAACTCATTGCGCGGGGAATAAGCCAAGAGAAGATAAGGCACTATGGATTCGCATTTGAAGGGAAAAAAGTGCTGATAATGGAAGATATGCAAAAGGCTTGAAAATTTCTTCAAAAAATAAAATTTGACAACTCTGTCAGGTCACAAAGGTTTAAAAGTGTGGTAGGATAGTTATAGGTAATAGGTATGCTGTGAATTACAAATGCAAAAATATGGTTGAAAGTAATGTCTATAAACATTGAGTGATGACAATATTGTGGGAACTTTTTGCTGTATGCATGGAGATAAATTATGAGTGAGAGTGAACTTAAGCTGGCATGGGATGTTGAGAAATTACTTGAATACGGGTTTGATGGACACAGGTATATTATAGATGCTATAGAGCATGTGTTTGGGCAAAGAATTTTACAACATGGGTATGCTGACGCAGGATATATACTTAGGACAAGCAGATACGGATTGACCAAAAATGTCTATTATGCAATGATGAATGGCTCAAGATTTCAGAAATTATTTGCGAAGTCATGCATACCATCAGAGGATATAGATGTCATGCTTGAATATCTTGATACTGTTATCGGGGATGACGTTGAACTTAACAGTGAAGAAGAGAGAGCATTATTATTCTGGCTCTTTCTTCCATATCGCACAACAGCGAAAATTTTGTTTAAAAGGTCTTATCTTAGAATTCTTATTTCGAAGTATTTTGAGATGACACAGCCGGCTGATGAACAGCCCGGAAAGCTAAAAATCTTCGATGAGATAATATATAATGCGGATTATTGCAATGTAGAAGTAATAACATCAGTAGAAGATTATGCTAAGTATACATTTGCGCTCAAAGAAGAAAAAGCGGATGAGATGCTTTTCTATCGAGGGCATTCATTGCTTGATTATACACTTGTTCCTGGAATAAAAAGAAGCTCCGGCTGGTTTAAAAATGAGAATATCATGTATCATGAGCTGTTAGTCCGCTGTGCACAGAGCTTTGTAAATTGCCAGACACATTTGGAATATCTTGTAGAGATGCAGCATTATGGTCTGCCAACGCGCCTGTTAGATATAACCGAGAATCCGTTGGTTGCACTTTATTTTGCATGCTGCAGCAATAAAAATCGTTTAGGAGAAGTGATTATACTTACAACAGGCAATGACCATGTGCGATATGCAAAGAGCGATACAGCATCAATACTTGCCGCATTGCCAACGTTAAATTACGAAGAACAGATTCGCCTATATGATTTATGCACAAATGGCATTCCGGAGCAGCGGGATGCAGATTATCAGCTGCTTGCCGGCAAGCTTGCGAGCGAAGTGAAGTCACGAAATCCTGCATTCGAGCCGCGAATAAAAAAATCAGATCTTATTGGTCATGTTTTTGTCACACCGATAAGAAGTAACCAGCGAATCATGAAGCAGGACGGCTCATTTATAATATGCGGTCTGACACGCGAACACGGCGACAGCAATATGCTTGACGACCTTCGCTGCACTGATTCCGATAACAAGCGGCTTGTGCTTGTCATCAAAGAAAAAGAAAAGATATTGCAGGAACTCGACACACTTTCAATTAACCGTGCCACACTCTTCCCAGAGATTGATGACGTGGCTGAATACCTGAAAGGGAAGTATGGAGAGGAGAAATAAAAAAGTGAGGGATAATTTTTAGTTATCCGTTGGTTATGGAGGATTGTTTTGGAAGATGTAAAAAAATTTTTTAAGGAAACAGATAACACATTTACTATTTATGTTGTTGAGCAACGTTTTGTAGTAGGAAGAGGTTCTGATTATTTTCGTCAATATAAAGGAAAAGAAAATTATATTGATACAAATAGTGTGATGAAAAGCAGATTATTTCGCATTTTACAGGGAATAAGTACAAAAATTCCCAATGCAGCGGAATTAATAAAAGCATGCTTTAATATAACAAAGCCAGTAGGAATACTCGATGTTATAGGCTCTTTATTTAAAGTATTTACATGCCAAGAACATCAGGCAGCTGGTCCGGATGTATTTGACCCTATTATAATACAAGAAGGTGAAATATTGCCGAAGTATGTCAATCAAATAGTAGCACTTCATAAAACAAGTATCTTAAGACCCGCGATAATTATTTTACTTAAAGATAACGACTTTAAACGTGCAAGAACTTTATTGTCCGGATGTCCACATAATACAAACATTAAAATGATTCGTAACAGTGGCGAAACAGAAATTTATAAAGTTGTCAACTGTGGTGCAGAGAATGTAGACGAATTTATGGATGCATTTACACATCACTGCTTTAGCACTTGTTCTAATACCAGAAGAGATATTTTGTATAACGAAGAATGGGCAGAAAAATCATTAATAAAATTATATAGTCCTTCTATACTTCAAATGAGAACCAATTTTCTATATCAAGATAAATCTCTGGTGCGGGATAAGTTATGTACATTAATTAATGAAATAGACCAAAAAGAAGTTTCAGGTGAATTTGATTGTATGCTTAAACAATCATTTCAGTGTATTTTAAGATTATATCGTGTATTTTGTAATGATGGCGGAAAAAGCGATATGTCTGAAGCATTGCAACTTGCAAAACAACTTGATAATGATATTTTACTAGCGCATGTTTATAGGTATGCTTATTTTCTTGAAGGATATACATATGACCAAAAAATAGAACTTTTAAATGAAGCATATAATATTTTTGTGCATAATGGAATGGAAGATAATGCAATATATTGTAAAAATAACAAACTAGTTAGACAATTTGATACAAGTACTGTAGATATTAAAGAATTTAGAACTCTGCAAGAGGAAGCAATATATAATGTTCCTGGTTTGGTTGGAATGTCACATATACTAAATAATACAGGGGTGGCACATTTGATGAATGGCTATCCAGATGAAGCAATTCCATTTTTTGACAAAGGATTAGACTATGCATATCGCCCAGAACGTTGTATACAAAAAGTTGCAATATTATGCAATCGACTTATTGCTAGAGCGTATTGTTTTGATAAAACAGAAGAGGATGAATTACTAAAAGTTATGAATTTAATTTTTGATAATAAAGAACTCATGAACATTCCATTTATATCCGCTAGGTATGCAATGAATATTGTAGTATTGGCATTATCTAAATCAAAAGATTTTGGAGTTTTTTTGATTCAAAAATATCCTGTAATAAATTTAGTACAGAGAGCGTTCAATGACAATATTTTAGGAGCAGGTCAGCTAATGTTGCAGTTAGATTTGATTGAAATGCAGTATAATCTTCAAATTCTAAATACATTAAATCTTCCTAATCAACATATTCAGACAACTGGCGTAAAAAAAGAATTTCTTACAAAAACAGGATTGAATCCTTTTATATTTAGCACTTGGTTTTAAATTACTTGGAGAAGCGGACTGATAATATATCAGAACACTTCTCCGGATAAGTGTTTTAAGGAATAAATGCCATCATGGAGCTTGATAATAAAAAGCTATGTATATTTATTGTTCCTATCATTTCTTTTTGTAGTTGAATGTATTTTCCAATTGAAGTAGATGGTTTGATTGATTGAAAAGAATAACAAAAACTGTTGTTATCTCTAATTGTAGGCATTACATTAATTTCAATAAAATAGGTGTTATCAAAATCGGCTCCTGATTCAAGTGTATCTATCATTGCTTTTTTATTGCAACATTTTATTCTTGCATCTATTCTACAGAAAGTTTTAATAGATAAAATATTTGCTAGTTCTACATATTTATGTTCAATTTTCGGGTCTAATTTAATTAAAGTAAATTTATAACCTTGTTGCTTATGTTTATCGCTTTCTCCATAATACCATTCAGGATTATTGTTTAATGGTGCAAATACTACTGTTGGAAGTACGTCCATTTTCTTTTCAATGGCATTATATACTAATGGAGTAGTGATTTCATAACCATTAATAAATTCTTGATAGATTCCCTGTTGTTTATTACAAGGATATCCTCTTTGAACTCCAAGACTATTGCCTAAACTAACAGGGCGAAAAATTCCATTTTCATTATTTTTATCTAGTTCTTGTGGAACATTTAATCCAAGTGAAGATGCAATATGATTTGATAATATTTTATTTTCACCAGTTACAATAGAAACGGCATTACAAGGTATACAAGGAACATTGATAGCACTACACATGGATGGTACTAACGCCATTGATGAAAGATTATATGTACCAGAATTTAAATTTATTACATAATCTATGTGAGGTAAAGTCTTATTTATTGCTTTATCAATAAAAGTTCGTACGTCAATGATTAGTGGCATACATGATAATTCTTGTACGGCATTCATCCATTTAGAAATGATATTGCTTTTCCAAATATAAAAATGATTAAATCCAGAATCATCATCTCCTTCGAATATATAAACAATAGCAATTGTTTTTCCTTTGATTTTTGAAAATCGTTCTTTAAATTCTTCAATACTGTACATTGTGCCCTCCAAACATATATAGTTAAATTATTAATAACGGATAACTAAAAATTATCCCTCACTTTTCCCTCATCTCTCATAACCTTTTTTCTCACCTAGTTTTATTTGCCCTGTCCCCCATCCACTATTATTTTCCTGATTCATCCCCCTCCACATTCATCCCCTTCCTAGGATGCTTATTTTGCAGTATATCCCTCTGCTTAGCCAATGCGACATGAGTATAAATCTGGGTTACGTTGATGGAGCTGTGCCCGAGCATTTCTTGGATGTAGCGGATGTCCACGTCAGCTTCGAGGAGGCTTGTGGCGAAGGTGTGGCGGAACATATGAGGTGTTATGTGCAGGTCGATGGCGGCGAGGGAACAGTATTTGTTTATCATGCGGCGGACGGACTGGTCGGACAGAGGAGTGCCTGATTGATTCACAAAAAAGTGTGTGGAGCCTGCGATTTGTGTGGAAAAAGTGTGGCGATATTCGTCAAGAATGTGGATAATTTCATCGGAGGCAAGCTGGATATAGCGCTCTTTATCGCCTTTTCCGTAGATTAAGATGGTACCGTCAATAAGGTTGACGTTGCTGCTTTTGAGACAGCACAGCTCACTTATTCTTATTCCGGTTGCAAAGAGAAGCTCGATGACAGCTGCATCGCGCAGTGAGTTGCAGCGCTGGTATGTTGTTCTGGCATTTGAACGTTTGGTATATATAGTTGAGAGGAATGTTTCCACAGTGTGCAGAGGAATGGTTTTTGGAAGGATAATCGGTTCGCGGAAGCGGGTGCGTATTTTGGAGAATGGATTGATATCGATGATATCTTTGTATTCGCAGTAGTGGAAAAGAGCCTTTATGGATGCAATTTTGCGCTTGGAGCTCTTTGGCTTGTATTCGGAATGAAGCCTGCTTATATAGTTTTCGAGGATTGTGGGTGTTATATTTGATATATATGAGATTTCAAGAGAATCGGATAAATAATCCGTGAACTGGCGTAGGTCTATGCGGTAGGCTTTTAGAGTCTTTTCGTCTAAGCATTTCTGTGTACGGCAGTAATCTAAATATTCTGTGATGAGTGTTGGCAAAGTGTTCATGATATATTCTCCTTAGATTTTATTTACCGGATTCGGGTGTCAAAGTATTTTTGACCTCAACAGTTTTTCATTAACATAGCATGAAAGATATTAAAAGAACAGAGCTTGCTATATGCAGGAGCAGATGATAAAATTGTGATGTAAATATAGATATATGGTTATACTGAAGTTGGATGCCATGGTTTGCGGTATGAAAACCTTCATGGATGTAGATTTTATAGGGATGATACTGAGGCTGGATGTCATAGTTAGCGGCATTAAGACTATAGACTGTTAAAGCAAGATTTTGATTGGTATATTGGAATTTAAATTTGTAACCGGACATTCGGGCAATTTTACTATACTGCAATGCATATGAATAAAACAATAGTCTCATAAAATGACTAAATGTGATGCAGGAGGTGTTGTGATATGTACAGGTGTATCAGAGTCAGAGTTCAAAATAACCGGCTCAAGTGCCGGCAGTAATATGGCAAAATCACACTAAGGTATCAATATATGTAATTTTACAGTTATATAGGATTAAAGAATAACAGGAGGAAAAAACATGAAGAGAATAATGTATTTTGCACTATCGTTTATAGTCATCATTAGTGGAATATTTGGTGTTCAGGAAAAGATATCGGCGGATGATGATGACAGCAACTTTACCAATCTTATTATTTTCATGAGATTTGCAGGTGAGGATGAATTTATTGATGATGTGTATGAAGGAACCACAGTGCGTAGGATAACGGACAACTCGTACAACACGGCAGCGTACAATGTGAGCGATTACTACAGAGGCGTATCTGAGAATAAGCTGCGGATGAAGAACGTATATCTGTTTGATAAGGGTGGCTCGATTGTGTTATCTCATGATAGAGGATATTATGCAGAGTGGAGTGAAGACAATCAGATTGGTTATACGAGTACAGGTGAGGCATCAAGCCGTATGTATGAGCTCAAGCTTGAGTGGGCTGATGCGGTAGAAAAGGCGTTAGCTGCCGGAAATGGCATAACCAACTATGATGGAACAGTTAAGTACGGTTTTGAAGATCTTGACAAGAATAATGATGGCAAAATCGATTCTATCACAATCATATATAGGCCTACGACACAGAGCAACATATCAGTAACCTGGTCATCACCATTGTGGAATTATCGGGATTATGCTGACTATGTGACTATCAACACGGATAAGGGAAGTATTACGAGCGGTAAATATTTTCAGGTGACTAATTCGTACACTAAACCGGATGGAACTACTAAGGGTTATCTGTTCAAGGATTCGGATGGTAATGTTACAGTGTCAATTTCTGTTGCCATACATGAGATGGGACATATAATGGGTTTGAAGGATTTGTACAATTCATCTCAGCAGTCACCGGTATATTATTTATCTGCGATGGCTAAACACCTGTCTCCTGTACCACAGCTTATCTCGGTTAAGGAGAAAGAGGCTCTTGGCTGGGTTAATGATGGAGATGTTGAGACAATAATAGCTGATGGACAATATAACCTTAGGGCATTAGGAACATCAGGACAGGGTGCTGTCGGATACAAGTTCGACATTCCGGAAAAAGGAAAGACAGTATATCTGGAATACAGGAATTTTGGCGCAGATGGAAATAAGTATGATTCAAAGTATTTGAAGCAATATAATGTTGATGACAGCAGCGTGAGCAGAATTACGATAAAGTCAGGACTTGTATGCTATCTTATTGACAGTGATACGAAATTTCCTAACAACATGAATTGTTCGGCATCGCGGTGGAATTATCAGGTTATAGGTGGGCAGAATGGTACAAAAAATGATGCTGCATTGGCTGTGGATGAGGAGCTAGAGCTGGCAGGTGGCATAATAATTACAGTAACAGCGATTGATGGAAATAATCTCACATTTACCATAAAGGGAAATTTTGCTGAACATGTACATATCGGCGGCGAGGCCACCTGTGTAAAGCGTGCCGTTTGTTCGGTATGCCACCAGGAATATGGTGAGTTTGACCCGGATAAGCATGAGCACACCGAAGTGCGAAATGCCAAGGAGCCAAGCTGTACCGAAGCAGGTTATACAGGAGACACATACTGTGCAGACTGTGATACGCTTTTAAGCACCGGTTATGATATTGAAAGGACAGCACATGAATTACAGCATGTGGAGGCTATGGAAGCTACAGCGGCAAGAGAAGGAAATATAGAATATTATTACTGCAAAATATGTGATGCAGCTTTCCTTGATGAAGATGCATTACAGCAGATAGATAGAAAATCTGTTGTGTTAGCTAAGCTTGCACCTGACATGATAGATGGAGATAAATCAGTAGTTGATATATCATCCGGAAAGTCAGCAATGTTCAGATCCAATGCAGCGATAGACGATTTTATCAGAGCGGAATTAGATGGAAAAGAGCTTACTGTAGACAAGGATTATACTGTAAAAGAGGGAAGTATAATTGTCACATTGCTGCCAGCGTATATAAGCAGGCTGTCAACAGGAAGCCATAAGTTGGGCATTGTATCATCAAGCGGAACTGCTACAGCCAACTTTACTGTAACTAAATCGCAGGAGCCGACAAGCAGTGAGGAGGAGACGACCACCAAGTCTGAGCCGGAAAGCAGCCAGAGCCCGACAGAAGGAACGCAGGAGCCGACAAGCAGCCAGAGCCCGACGGAGGGAACGCAGGAGCCGACAAGCAGCCAGAGCCCGACAGGAGGTACGCAGGAGCCGACAAGCAGCCAGAGCCCGACAGAAGGAACGCAGGAGCCGACAAGCAGCCAGAGCCCG
>OGKR01002199.1_pt1 | contig 11002 bp, 10 predicted proteins | sample 1572431 | NCBI WGS metagenome assembly OGKR01 (sample SAMEA2582079, study PRJEB24529) | metagenome | biome: Human gut stool | place: China | collected 2011 | reverse complement strand
AATCTGATGATTTTGAGCTGGAAGCGGTTTAATCAGCAGACACTAATTAAAATTGACTTTATTGAGCGATATGAAGAATTATCTAATAAATTTAATGCTAAAAGAACACCTTCAAGTAATCGCTTGGTTTATATTGATAGTGAAGAGGTCATGGAGACAATTCAAGATTTAGGCTATTCTCCGGTGTTTGATGTAAAAGAAAAATTTTATAAAATCAAGGAAGAACAAATTGGAATGATTACTTTGGAAGTTCATATTATTCTGAGATATGGAATGGTAGATTTAGTTTGGATAGTCAGAGAAAATGGAGAATTGCTTCTTGGGGCTCCTTGGGGAACATATTCAAGGAGAATTATTGATAATAATTACAGGATAAAAAACCTATCATAGGAACATATGAGGACTTAAAAGAAATTTTGAAAATTACTTTTAAAATGTATGAAGACTTTAAGAGTGCATTAACTGGTAATTAGCTTATTTAGCCATTCTGGCAAAAGATTAAAACTAGAAGGATATAAACAAGCATCATTAGCTGTATTTTATGTTAAATTATATAAATATCTGATTTGTATACGAGGAGAGAGAATAATGAATTCTGATATGACAAAGTATTGTTATCAACATTTTGAAAATGCATACAATATTGGGTGGAATGTAAATTTTGATAATATAGTGGAAAGTAAAGAGACATTTGATTCAATATTCATAGAAAAGCTGACTTTATATTGTGAGAATCCATTAAATAGAGATTTGAATGGTGTATGTCGTGAAATAGAGATTGATGGAAAAAAGTATGTAAAAGGGTTTGGAGAAATACGCATCATTGATTTAAAAAAGAAAATAAGATATGCGGCTCCAAATGTTATTATAGATGATATATTAAATGGAAAATATATACCGTCAATAGAATTTATCGATGCAGTTTTAACAGGACCGACTTTTGATTCTGAAGAATATCAGGAATTTTATTTGAATTATTCGGAAAAAAACTTTTGGGGAGAAAACGAAGAAAATTTTGAAAAAATAGCTAAGGTATTGGAATTGGCAGGAGACTTTGAAGGCTTTAAAGACTATATTTTGAATAACGATTTAATAAATATAGTTGTCCCTGAAGGTTCGTTACTTAATTATACAATCACAGAAGGGAAAGAAAAGGAAGCACTTTGGCTTATTGAAAATGGTATAGATATTAATGCTTTTGACGGTTTGGAACTTATGACGGCAATAAAAAAGAACAACAATATAATTGCAAAAAAATTAATAGATGAAGGTATTGTTATTAACAGTAGAGAGATGAAAGATAATCCTTTAGTTAGTGCGATTCGTTTTTCAAATGCCTTTCTTGTAGAGGAACTTATGAAAAATCACAGGAATTTGATAGTAACTTATTCAAACGAATATGTAAGAAATTGTAGTGTTTTAGATATTGCTGAAAGAATGAAAAATGAAAAAATAATAAATATAGTTAAGAAGTATTTAGTATGATCTATTGATGTTAATATAAATTCAAAAAAATTGGATAATAGTTGCTTTTCAGGTTTGTGTTCGTAAGAGAATAGAAAAAAATGGCGTCCCAGCTTGGACTGCCAGAAGGCGAGAAAAGGGAACCGGGAGAAATTCTTTCCTGTGATATGTGTTTTGACGGACGCTATTATGCTGTCAGTGGAAAATGTTTTGTTGATGTGAAAGGGATTATTCATGGGATTGTTTGATAAGTTCAGAAAGAAAAATAGTGGATTGACAATTGAAGAAATCATATCTAATGACTATGAACAAGAGTATTTTGATGAATGTAAATATATATGGAAAAATTATGTTCCCTCAAAGGGACAGGCTGATAGTTTACAAGGTGAATTATTAAGAGAAATGGAAAAAATCCGCTGTGAGGCACAAGATAATGGAAATATAAATTGGGATGATGACTATTCTTATTTTTGTGACTTTATAAGCGAACGCTTGTGTGAACAACCGATATTTACAGCTGTAGAAAAAGACGAAGTCATTTTAATCATGTCATATTTAAAAAAGTGTGGTATTTATGCTCAAAAATTTAATTGCGAGGAAATACCAGAAGATGATGTTGATATAGAAAAAACAGCTTATGTCCGTGATAATTTATATGACATCATTTGTGACAAAATAGGAAAGTTATACAAAGAGAATCCTGATCTTATTCCCTATGAAAGAAACAATAACATCAAAAGATAAATCGCAGTAGGTCTTATTGGTGGTATCATACAGTGCATTGATATGAATTGCATTGTAACCTTTTTCGCCTTCATGGATGAAAGTTCTTTCATCTGCCGGGCTATGTGAAATGTTAACATCAGAGCCATCGCAGGCCAAAAGTCTGTAACCATTATAGAGATTATCCGATAGGGTACGACACTGATTGACAAATGAGTGGAACAGGAAATCCTATCCTTCAGGAAGAAGTTTGTATCGTTGCTGGGTAAAGGCGGATTTAGAAGGAGCAGAAAGAGAATGTTCAAAGAAATCAAGGATTTCATTTGAAACGGATTTACTCTGCATCTGGAGCACAAACTGAATATACTCACGGAAAGAAAGTTTGCGGTTTCTGGTAAAATCGCTTTCCGGATTACGGCAGAACATGGAGTGAATTTCATCAAGTTCTGTGATGCAGTTGTCGAGTGTGGATTTTAAATTAGATAAGAAAAAATCAGCCATAATGAGCCTCCTTGAAATATGTTTATAATCAAGGCTTGCACAACATATATTGGCTTACTTGTCAACTGTTTTTTGTAATATTTTTAAAGTTTTTAGGCATAAAAACAGTGGCTTTCTATGACAGAAAACCACTAAAATGATGCTTAACTGAATGGCATTGCTTTATCACCACTTTGAAAATGGTTGTTTTATGGCGGATAGTCAGACAGTTTTGGATATAAGAGATGATCTTGGAGCAACAATGAATGAATGCAGGGAAGTGACCGAAAAGTACCGCACAGGACGGAGTGCATATTTACGGATCGGACAGTTGTTTATGAGATTGTTTGCAGGACTATTATAGCAGAAAGAAGAGGTGTTCGATATGTGTACAGCAGCAACTTACAAAACAAAAGATTTTTATATGGGCAGAACGCTTGATTATGAATTTTCCTATGGGGAACAGATCACGATAACGCCAAGAAATTACGAATTTGATTTCCGGTTTGCCGGGAAGATAAAAAGCCATTATGCTTTGATAGGAATGGCATTTGTTGCAGAAGGTTATCCGCTTTATTATGATGCTGTTAATGAAAAAGGCCTTGGAATGGCAGGTCTTAATTTTGTCGGCAATGCGGCATATGAAGAGGCTTTGCCGGAAGATGAAACAGAAGTCAGCCAGGTGGCACAGTTCGAGTTCATCCCATGGATCCTTACACAGTGTGCTACTGTAGCAGAGGCGAGAGAGAAGCTGGCAGCAATGAGACTGACAGGTACAGCATTCAGTGAACAGCTGCCGACAGCACAGCTTCACTGGATCATTGCAGACAAAGACTCCTGTATCGTTGTTGAGTCTATGAAGGATGGGCTGCATGTATATGATAATCCGGTAGGAGTGCTTACCAATAATCCACCATTCCCGAGTCAGATGTTTGCACTGAATAATTATGCCGGAGTATCCAGAAAACAGCCGGAGAGTACTTTTGCAGGAGTATTACAGCTTGATGCATATAGCAGAGGAATGGGTGGAATGGGAATACCTGGAGATCTTTCCAGCCAGTCAAGATTTGTGAAAGTTGCCTTTACAAAATTAAATTCGATCTCCGGTGAAGAAGAGGATGAGAGTGTAAGCCAGTTCTTCCATATCTTAGGATCCGTAGATCAGCAGCGTGGATGCTGTGAGGTGACAGAAGGCAAATATGAGATCACGATATACACGTCCTGTTGTAATACAGCAAAAGGTATTTATTATTATACGACTTATGATAATCATCAGATCACAGCGGTTGATATGCATGCGGAAAATCTGGATTCAGATCAGCTGATCTGTTATCCGCTTCTGTCCAAGGGCGAAGTCAGATGGCAGAATAAATAATACGAAAATGCACGGAGAAAGCATAACGCAGAACAACAGGAGGAAAGACCATGAAAGAAGTTAAAACACCGAAAAAACCACTGGCATATTATTATGGGATTGTGTTAATAGTGCTGATCGTATTTAATCTGGTTGTCACACCAATCCTTATGGAGCATCAGGTAAAGGAAACGGATTATGGAACTTTTATGAGCATGATCGAGAAGAAGAATATCGGTGAAGTAGAAGTTAAGGACAATCAGATCATCTTTACAGATAAAGATCAAAAAAATATTTATAAAACAGGTCTGATGAACGATCCGAACCTGACGGACAGGCTATATGAATGTGGAGCAGTATTCGCAAAAGATATCGATAAGCAGATGTCACCGATCATCAGCTTCCTGCTGACCGGGGTTTTGCCATTGATCCTTTTTATCGCACTGGGAAATTATATGGCGAAGAAACTGATGGAGCATGCCGGAGGAAAAAATTCGATGGCTTTTGGAATGGGAAAAAGCAATGCGAAGATTTATGTGCAATCCAGTGAGGGAATCCGTTTTTCAGACGTTGCAGGAGAAGATGAGGCGAAAGAAAACCTTTCAGAGATCGTTGATTATCTTCACAATCCGAAGAAGTATACCGATGTAGGTGCGTCTATGCCAAAAGGTGTCCTTCTTGTAGGACCTCCGGGAACCGGCAAAACAATGCTTGCAAAAGCAGTTGCAGGTGAATCAAATGTACCATTTTTCTCAATGTCCGGATCAGAATTCGTAGAGATGTTTGTCGGTATGGGAGCTTCCAAGGTTCGAGATCTTTTCAGACAGGCAAAGGAAAAGGCACCATGTATCGTGTTTATTGATGAAATTGATGCCATTGGTAAAAAGCGTGACGGACAAATGGGCGGAAATGATGAGAGGGAGCAGACCTTAAATCAGCTTCTTACAGAGATGGATGGATTTGAAGGAAATAATGGTGTCATCATTCTTGCTGCAACGAATCGTCCGGAGTCGTTAGATCCGGCACTTACACGTCCGGGACGTTTTGACAGACGTGTGCCGGTTGAACTGCCGGATCTTGCAGGCCGTGAAGCAATTTTAAAGGTTCATGCAAAGAAGATAAAAGCATCTGATGATGTTGACCTGCATACGATTGCACGTATGGCATCGGGTGCATCCGGTGCGGAGCTTGCCAATATTATAAATGAAGCAGCATTACGTGCTGTCCGTAGTGGAAGGACCGTTGTAAATGAATCTGATCTCGAAGAAAGTATAGAAGTGGTTATTGCAGGATATCAGAAGAAGAATGCGGTTCTTTCAGATCAAGAGAAGAAGGTTGTTGCATATCATGAGATAGGACACGCTCTGGTAGCTGCATTACAGAGTCATTCAGCACCGGTCCAGAAGATTACGATCATCCCGCGTACCTCAGGTGCACTCGGCTACACTATGCAGGTTGAGCAGGGTGATAAATATCTGATGACGAAAAAAGAACTTGAGAATAAGATTGCTACATTTACAGGCGGACGTGCGGCAGAGGAGATCGTATTTGGTGAGATCACGACCGGAGCCTCCAATGATATCGAACAGGCAACAAAAATTGCAAGAGCGATGATCACCCGCTACGGCATGACAGATGAATTCGACATGGTGGCAATGGAAAACGTGACCAACCAGTATCTTGGCGGCGATACGTCTCTTTCCTGTTCCGCAGATACCCAGAAGGAAATTGATGAAAAAGTCGTGCAGCTCGTAAAAGCAGAGCATGAAAAAGCAAGAAAAATCCTTGCTGAAAACAGGGAAAAACTGGACGAACTGGCTATGTACCTGTATGAGAAGGAAACAATTACAGGTGACGAATTTATGGATATTTTAGACAGAAAATAATGTAGTTAATTAGATAATCAATGTCATTTAGATAAGAAAAATAGTTAGTAGTTCTGAAAAATGGAATTATTTTATATAAAGGAGCGGACAAATTCTCATTGAACAAAATCGCTGCGCGATGGCCTGCCAAGGCTGTGGCGCAGTTTTTCTTTTCCTAAATAAAAAAGCAGTGGAAACCAAGTCCTAATAGTAGTATTGTTAAGTCACCACAACCAACAATCAAACAGGATCGACATTACCACTGCCTATGAAAAGATTAACACCTAACCGTTCTTTTAGCAAGCGGTTTTATTATTCCAATGCACCTCCATGTAAGCAGTGATACCCGAAATTACTGACTTTACATGGAGGAATTATTATGTACGAAAAATATTTATTACAGCTTGAGGAAGCCGGAAAAATCCGTAACCTTAAAGAGCGTTCCATTAACTGCTACAAAAACTATGTTTCTTATTTCCTTAATTACATGGAAAAGCACCCGGAAGAGTTTACCTGTCAGGATGTCAGGGACTTTCTTCTTGCCAAGAAGGACGATGGTCTGAAAGCGACCACCCTCAACCTTTATAATTCAGCCATCCGTTTTTTCTATCGGAATGTACTTCACGTTCTGTGGGATGATATCACTGTTCCACGCATGATAATAGAGCACAAACTCCCAACCGTACTTTCTACTGATGAAATTGACCGGCTTCTTGATGCTACGGATGACCTGAAATATAAAGCCATGTTCGCCACAATGTATTCTTCCGGAATGCGTGTCTCGGAAGTGATTCATCTTCATTATGATGATATTTCCCGCACAAACATGCAGATTCATGTCCGGGATACCAAGAACCGGATGGACCGTTATACCATTCTGTCTGAAAGAAACCTTGCACTTCTTACGGAATACTGGTTCCGGAAAGGCAGACCAAAGGGCATTCTGTTTCCGAATCAGTTTACAGGGCAGTATCTTACCGTAAGTACACTGGAACAGGTTATCCGACGTTCTGCATCGGCTGCCGGGTTATCCGGTGTTACTCCTCACTGCCTCCGTCACAGCTTTGCCCCCCACCTTATGGAGCAGGGAGTGGAACAGCGGGATATTCAGGCATTGCTTGGACACCGCGATCCGAAATTCACAGAAGTTTATCTTCATGTCAGCAACAAATCCCTTATGGGCATCCGCAGTCCTTTTGACAGAAAGGATGGTACAGCCAATGGATAAGCCCACAGTACAGGATATTTTTCATCGTTTTTATCCGGCATACCTTGATCAATATTCACCTTCCCCTGTACAGGCAAAGGTTGCACATAACATCATGAACTGCAAGACCGGTGCCTATGGTGCAAATGTATGTGTATGTGAGGATTGTGGCTTCGTACAGATTCATTACAATTCCTGCCGTAACCGTTGCTGCCCCATGTGTCAGGCTGTTCCGAAAGAAATGTGGATGGATGCACGCAGAGAGGATATCCTTGATGCTCCTTATTTCCATCTGGTTTTTACGGTTCCTGATATTTTAAACCCTGTCATTTACAGCAACCAGAGACTTCTTTATGATGCCTTATACCATGCAGCTTCTTCCATAATCAGCGAACTGACTGCGCCGACCCAAAACATCTCGGCGCAAAGGTGGGATACATCTGCATTTTACATACATGGGGTTCTGAAATGAACTTTCATCCCCACATTCATGCCATCCTGCTGGGTGGAGGACTGGCTTCCAACAACCAGTGGAAGGACAATGGTGAAAATTTCTTTCTTCCCATCCGGGTCATCTCCAAAGTGTTCCGCGGAAAATATCTGGAGGAACTAAAGAGGCTGTGGGAAGAGGATAAGCTGGTATTTCATGGTACTGCAGAAAAATTTCGTAACCATTATACGTTCAAGGAGCTTTTAGATTCCTGTTATGGTATGGACTGGATTCCTCATTGTAAAAAGACATTCAATGGTGCTCAAACAGTAATGAAATACCTTGGTAAGTATACTCATCGCATTGCCGTCAGCAATCATCGCACCGTCCGTATGGATGATGATACAGTTACATTCTTAGTAAAGGATTACCGTAATGAGGGACAGTGGAAGGAACTGACCATTTCGGGTGTAGAGTTTGTCCGGCGGTTTCTCATGCATGTACCACCAAGGCGTTTTGTCCGCATCAGGCACTACGGACTGCTATGTTCCCGTACTAAAAGCCAGAAGCTCACCCTTTGCAGAAATTTACTTGGATGTAAGAAGTATCTTTCAAAGCTTCGTGACATGGAAATGCCTGAAATATTGGAACATCTTTATGGCATCAAAGTTTGTGTGTGTAAGGCATGTGGTGGGCATCTCGGAAAGCCACAGATGAGAATGCCACTGCGCTGCTAAAGAGCAACATCTAATACTTTCAAAAGCCTCAGTTTCTGAGGTTTTATCGTCATGCCCATTTGCCTGTTTTTTATAAAATGTTGTAGCTTTCATACCGAGAATCATATATAATCATGGACAGGAACAAAGAATTGAAAGTCCATAGGTTGCGGCTACCCGGACGCTCACTTTGTTCAATTAGGTCAAATCGAAAATGGTGTAAACGAAGGGGCAGTTCTCTGCAATGTCAAAACTGCTTTTTCGTTTACCCCATCATCGATTGTAACCTAAAGAATTTGTTTGGGCAATTTGCATGGGCAGTAAATATTCCACTGATCATTGCCCTGATTTTCACACCGACATTAGTTGGTAAGTGGAAAGGTATGTATAAACTGAACTTAAGAGGTTACGTCTTAGCAGTCATCGGTAGAGCGCTTGTTGTTGTTGCCGGATATATGGGCAGTGTTCCGCTGATGATGGCATTTACAGCTCTTGCAGCCTTAGGTCAGGGACCATGGCAGGGAGATATGAATGCAGTTATCGCATCTTGCTCTGAATACACTTATCTTACGCAGGGAAAGAGAATTGACGGAACGATGTACTCTTGTACTTCTCTTGGTGTAAAAATCGGTGGAGGTATTGGAACCGCTGTTGTTGGATGGATGCTTGAGTTCAGTGGATATGTCGGAACAAATGCAACTCAGCCACAGTCTGCACTTGATATGATGCAGTTCATGTATCTTTGGCTTCCGTTAATCTTTGATGTATTGATTATGTTTGTACTTTCAAGAATGAATGTAGAAGATGCAAATAAAAAACTGAAAGCAGAAAAAGGAATTGCTGCAGATGAAGTAACAGATGCATCAGACATAAATTAGAATTGACAGGAGAAAGCGTTGTCTGGTCGTTGCTCAATGAGACAGTGCTTTTTTCTATAAATAGTCCTTTTAGTATTTATACATGGTAAGGATGCTCAAAATATTCAGTGTAGAATACTAAAAGGTCATTCAGATATTTTTTAGGTTGCTCATTTGCAATTCCTCCTTTCCTTATTTACAAGTTGATTATAAGATAGGTGTAAAAGGATTGCTTGCCAAATCGAAAGAAGATATAGACAAATGTTGCAAAGGGGAGTATTTCATGCAGTTAAAATATGTTGACACAAAAGAGGAGATTATAGCAATAAATAGGAAGTCAAAACATATTGAACCACATCTTCATAATGCACTGGAGATCGTTTGTGTAACAAGTGGATCATTAGAACTTGGTGTCGGACAGGAACTATACCATATGGAAAAAGGAGATATAGGCTTTGTATTTCCAGATGTTATTCATCACTATCAGGTACTGACACCCGGTGTAAATAAAGCGACTTATCTGATTGCATCGCCATTTGCGATAGCCAAATTTGCAGATATCATGCAATCCATGGCTCCTGAATACCCAATCATCAAAGCGGAAAAGGTTGAACCGGAGGTATATAGGGTTATAAATGCAATTTTAGAGACAGAACAGTCGGATATTACTGTTACACAGGCATATCTTCAAATTGTGTTGGCACGCTGCATAGGAAAATTAAATTTGGTAGAAAAGAGCAGTGTGGGGAGCAACGATCTTATTTACCAGACAGTTTCCTATATATCAGCAAATTTCAAGAAGAAGTTTTCGTTGGAAGAGATGGCAAAAGACCTGGGCGTGAGCAAATATGTTTTATCCAGACTCTTTTCCAAGACATTCCATAGAAACTTTAATCAATATCTTAACGATGCAAGGCTGAACTATGCATGCCATCGTTTGGAAAATACGAGTGATTCTATTACAAATATTTGTCTGGATAGTGGATTTGAAAGTCAGAGAACGTTTAACCGAGTATTTAAAGAAAGATATAAAATATCACCAAGTGATTATCGAAGTACTTGTGTGAAAGAGATGTTGTCATGAAAAGGACGAAATCTGGGAGGGAGGCAGCACAAGCCAGTTCTCTCCGGTAATGACATTAAGAAATTTGGAGTGGCGAAGACACAGACACTGGAAGAATATTATAATGAAGAAATTCGAAAAGTGAGAATTTCAGCTATGAGTCATTGCTGATTATAAAGTTGGGGAACAAAAATACTCCCCAACTTTATAAAAAGAATTCCCCAAATAGGAAAAAATGAAATTGAAATCAAGCAACAAATGCTCAAAATTATTCCCCCATTTAAAAATTGGGGGAACACCGGAAATCATTAAATATGACAGAAAAGCTTGACCACAACAACGGAAAAAAAGAAAAAAGAATAATAAAAAATTGTTATAATTGTGAAAAAATACATACTAATAAAGTGAAAATAAAAAGTTATAGTATCGTATAGGAATATTTCTACGATAATACACATGTATTTAGTGTATAGAACATAAAAATTTGATATAATGTAAATATGAATATACCTATTTAATCAGTTATATTTAGTGGATTAAGAGGTGTAGGAAAGACAGTTCTTATAAATAAATTGAAAGATAAGATGAATATAAGGAATGGGTAAAAGAAAATTAATTTATATTAATCGAAAACATACATTATTATTACAAAAGCGACTAATCCATATTCTGATTATGGATTAGTCGCTTGAATATTATTTGAAGAATGTTTATAATAATCTTAAATATTGTTTATATGGAGGATCAAAATGTCATATATTGAAAGAAACATTTCACCAATTCTTAAAGATAGAGTACAAAAAAGTAAATGTACTTTAGTCGTTGGTGCAAGACAGGTTGGAA
>OGKR01002190.1_pt1 | contig 11031 bp, 10 predicted proteins | sample 1572431 | NCBI WGS metagenome assembly OGKR01 (sample SAMEA2582079, study PRJEB24529) | metagenome | biome: Human gut stool | place: China | collected 2011 | reverse complement strand
GCTACTCAGGCTGAGTCGCCCCTATAGTTATGACCCGCGCCCAATAGCAAAAAAGCATATAAAAATCAGATATCCTAACAGAGTGGCGTGTCTCGCCAAAATACAGAACAAATCTGAAAGCCGATATAAAGTCTACAAAGATGACGCTTATAAAAAAGTTCACTGATAGGATAAGAAGTGCTGATCGTATCAGTGTGATTTGTAAAGGGGGAGTAAATCTAAACTTTGATTATAGGGGATTTTGGGGAAACTTGCAAGTATGGGGGAAATGCTTTATAGTGAGGTGAGAATAGAGCTTGAGTGGGACTAGGATAGAAATGGAGAGTTTAGATGAAGGATTTTTTGCCGATTGATCGGGAAGATATGAAGAAACGAGGATGGGATGAGGTTGATTTTGTATATGTGTGTGGTGATGCCTATGTTGATCATCCGTCTTTTGGTGCTGCAATCATTACAAGGATTTTGGAGGCACATGGTTATCGCATCGGATTTATTGCACAGCCGGACTGGAAAGATGATAGCAGCATTCAGGTCTTTGGAAGACCGAGACTTGGCTTTCTGGTATCTGCAGGTAATATGGATTCCATGGTCAATCATTATACTGTGTCCAAGAAGCGTAGAAACCAGGATGCGTATACACCGGGCGGTGTGATCGGGAAAAGACCGGATTATGCAACAATCGTATATTGTAACCTGATTCGTAAAGTATATAAAAAAGTGCCGATCATCATTGGAGGCATTGAAGCGAGTCTTAGACGACTGGCACATTATGATTATTGGTCAAATACATTGAAACATTCCATTTTGATGGATTCACAGGCAAATATCCTGATCTATGGAATGGGCGAGCATTCTGTTGTAGAGATTGCAGATGCACTTGACAGCGGACTTGCTGTAGAAGATATCACATATGTGCACGGTACGGTTTACCATGCGAAAAATCTTGATAGTGTCTATGATTATGAAATGCTGCCATCCTTTGATGAATTGAAAAAAGATAAAAAAGAATATGCAGCCAGTTTTTATACACAATATTGTAATACCGATTCGATCACGGCAAAATGTCTTGTAGAATCATATGGTAACAATGGATATGTTGTACAAAATCCACCGTCTGCACCATTGACTGAGTTAGAAATGGACGATGTATATGAACTTCCTTACATGAGAGCATATCATCCGTCATATGAAAAAGATGGTGGCGTGCCGGCATTAAATGAGATTAAATTCAGCCTGACAAGTAACAGAGGCTGTTTTGGCGGATGCAGTTTTTGTGCATTGACATTTCATCAGGGAAGGGTGATCCAGACCAGAAGTCATGAATCATTAGTCAATGAAGCAAAAGAAATGACCCAAGATCCTGATTTTAAAGGCTATATTCACGATGTGGGCGGTCCTACGGCAAACTTCCGGCATACCGCATGTGAAAAGCAAAAGAAATATGGAGTCTGTACGAATAAGCAATGTCTCTTTCCAAAGCCATGTCAGAATCTGAAAGTAGATCATAAAGATTATTTAGCATTATTAAAAAAGATCCGTCAGATTCCGGGCGTGAAGAAAGTGTTTGTACGTTCTGGTATCCGTTTTGATTATGTGATGGCAGATTCGGATGATACATTTCTTCGGGAACTTTGTAAATATTATATCAGTGGGCAGCTTCGTGTTGCACCGGAGCATATTTCGGATGCTGTTTTAGACAAAATGGGCAAACCGCATAATGTCGTTTATGAGCAATTTATCAAACGTTATCAAAAAGTCAATGCAACAGTTGGAAAAGAACAATTCGTTGTGCCATATCTGATGTCGTCACATCCGGGATCGACGTTAAAAGAAGCTGTGGAGCTGGCAGAGTATTTGCGGGATCTTGGTTATATGCCGGAGCAGGTGCAGGACTTTTATCCGACACCGTCAACGATCTCAACCTGTATGTATTATACCGGAGTAGATCCTCGTACAATGGAAGAAGTCTATGTTCCGGTCAATCCGCATGAGAAGGCAATGCAGCGTGCATTGATCCAGTATCGCAATCCGCATAACTATGATCTGGTCAAAGAAGCTTTGATCAAAGCCGGGCGAACCGATCTGATCGGTTTCGAAGAGGGTTGTCTGATCGCACCGAGAAAAGAGCATTGGCGAGAAGAAAAATGGGACAAAAAGCACCAAAAGACAAAGAATAAAAGGACAGATAAGACGAACGATACCGGAAAGAGCAGAACTTCAAATTCTAAAAAGAATGACAAAAGTACACAAAAGCAGGGCAAAGGCAGAAAAAACGGAAAGACTTCTGGGCAGAAAGGCAATACAAAAGGAAGATATGTTTCAAAGGCGGATAGAAATGCAAAAGGAAGAAAAAACGTAAGATAATACGCAAGTAGATATATAAAGGTATAAAGTTTTGCTTTTATCCTGCCGATAAAATGGTTAGATGGGTAAAATAGGAAATATGTACGTGAAAGAAAAGGAGTGAGTATCATGGCATCAATTTCAGGTTTTTCAAATCTTAATAATTACAGTTTTTTGTTTTCGAACACATCTTCAAACAAAACAAGTTCACTGGATCTTTTTTCAAATAGTGGAAGCAATCCTTTAGGGGATTATGCATTGATCAAATCCGGTGTATATAAGAAGTTATTAAATGCTTATTATGAGAAAAATGGTACAACAGATAAAACAACAAAGACAGATGGCGAAGAAGATTCTACGCAGACATTAACAACAGTAAAGTCAGCAGCAGAGGATTTAAAGGATTCCGTAGAAGAACTTGGAAAGAGTTCATTATACAAGACGACAGGTGTAGACAAGGATGGCAATTACACTTATGATCGTGATGCAATTACAAAAGCTGTAAAGAAATATGTAACAGATTATAATTCGTATATGGAGAGTGCCGGTGATGCAGAGTCTTTAGGTGTACTTAGTAAGACTTTGAACATTCAGAAAGCAACTGCTACGAACAAAGGATTATTAAAATCTATTGGTATCACAATAGGAAAAGATAACAAACTTGTTGTAGATGAAGAAAAGCTTAATAATGCCTCTATTTCTGATCTTACAAGTCTGTTCAAGGGATCAGGCTCTTATGGTGACAGTGTCAGCAAGAAAGCAAATGAAGTATATAAGTTAGCAAACAATACTGCAATGTCAAATACACATGCATCTTCTTATACATTCAATGGCACATATTCTACTATGGGAACATCAAGCGGATCGATCAACAAATATCTGTAGAAAAAGTACATAAGTACGATTCGCATGAATGCAGCAGAGATAAAAATGAATAGAATGATACGAGAAAGCCAGAACCGGTATTTTCCGGAACTGGCTTTCTCTGACTAAAGATTTAATTACTATACGATCAGCCAACTTTTTCGGGCTCATGTATAGCACTGCATTTTGAAAGTTTCTTCAACTCTGGTACAGCACAATATTTTTGAGCTTTTTTTGGTTTGTGTACAGCATTGCATTTTGGAACTTCTACCGGCTTTGCACCTTTTTTACAGATATGTTATACTTATAAGTACGCTTTTAGACAGAGACTTAACAGGTTATAAGAAATGGAGGAAAGAAGTGTTTCGTTTTTATATAACGGATGAGCAGATATGCAATGACGAGATCTTCATAGAGGGTGGTGATGTCAACCACATTCGCAATGTACTGCGTCTGGAAAAAGGAGACTGGGTTGTTGCATGCAATGGCGAAGGAAAAGACTATGTATCCCGTATCGCATCAATTGAAAAGGAACAGGTCGTTCTTCAGGTAGAAAAAGTACAGGAAACAGGAACAGAGCTCCCGACAAAGATCACATTGTTTCAGGGATTGCCTAAAAAAGATAAAATGGAATTTATTATCCAGAAAGCCGTGGAACTTGGTGTGTATGAGATCGTTCCGGTTATGATGAAACGCTGTGTTGTCAAACTGGGGGATGAGAAAAAGATACAAAAGAAGCAGGAACGCTGGCAGGCGATCGCAGAAGCAGCAGCGAAGCAATGTGACCGTGGGATCATTCCGGTGGTGCATGCTCCGATCACAATGAAAGAAGCGATTGAAAAAGCCAAAGAATTGTCCTATAATGTGATCCCATATGAATTACAGGAAGGGATTGATCATTCAAGAGAGATCGTAGCACATGCCTGTAAGCAGGAATCGGTTGGCATTTTCATCGGACCGGAAGGCGGGTTTGAAGACAGCGAAGTCGAACTGGCAATCGCAAACGGAATGGAAGCGATCACACTTGGCAAAAGAATCCTGCGTACAGAAACGGCAGGTATGGCATTGCTTTCTATTATGATGTTTCAAATGCAACAGTAAGCAGGCAGATGCAAAATCAAAAGCCAGTAACGAATAGATAGTTACAACATGATTTAGAGTCAGCGTTATTGGAAAACAACAGATAGAACTCTTAAAATAAAAAGCTGAAAAAATATAAAAAGAACCGGAAACGAAATATTACGATAGAAATAACCAAGATAAGAAGAATAACTATTAAAAAGATATAAAATGATAATAGGAGTCAGATACCATGGAAGCATATTTAGATAATGCGGCAACAACCAGAGTATTTCCGGAAGTACGGGAGATGATGGTTCATGTGATGGAAGAGGACTTTGGAAATCCGTCTTCCAAGCACACAAAAGGCATTGCCGCAGAAAATTATATCAAAGAAGCCAAAGAAACGATTTGCACTCAATTAAAATGCAAACCAAAAGAGATTATTTTTACATCCGGTGGAACAGAGTCGAATAATATGGCATTCATCGGAACAGCGATCGCAAACCGCAGAGCCGGCAAGCATGTGATCACAACAAGGATCGAACATGCATCGGTGCATGAACCAATGGCTTATTTAGAAGAGATGGGATATGATGTGACCTATCTTCCGGTGGATTCAACAGGCAGAGTTTCTGTTGAAGAACTGGAAAATGCCATTCGGGAGGATACGTTCCTAATCTCGATCATGTATGTAAATAATGAAGTAGGCAGCGTACAGCCGATCGAGCAGATCGGACAGATGTTAAAGAAAAAACATCCACAGATCCTTTTTCATGTTGATGCGATCCAGGCGTTTGGAAAATATAAGATTGTGCCCAAAAAGCTCGGTGTCGATATGATGTCTGTCAGTGGGCATAAGATCCATGGACCAAAAGGCAGCGGATTTTTATATGTGAATGAGAAAGTCAAGATCCGTCCGATCCTTTTTGGCGGAGGACAGCAGGACGGAATGCGTTCGGGTACGGAAAATGTCCCGGCGATCGCTGGCTTAGGTGTAGCAGTAAAGGAAATATATACCGGACATTTAGAAAAAAGAGCAAAATTATATGAATTAAAGAAAAGACTGATAGCCGGATTACAGGATGTAGATGGTGTAACGATCAATGCACTGATTGACCCGATAGAAGAGACCGCACCGCATATTGTCAGTGTGAGCTTTGCAAATACACGAAGTGAAGTCATGTTACATGCACTTGCCCAAAAGGGTGTTTTTGTATCATCGGGTTCGGCATGTTCCTCGAATCATCCGGAGTTGAGCGGAACTTTACAGGCCATAGGAGTAAAAAGCGAACTGCTCGATTCCACACTGCGTTTCAGTTTTTCGGTCATGACAACGTCAGAAGAGATTGACTATGCGATCGAAGTTGTAAAAGAAGCACTTCCGGTACTTAGAAAGTTTACAAGACACTAATAGTTTTTTGAAAAGTAACGAATGACATAAAAAACAGGAAGTAAAAAGTTATACAGTGAGAAAACAAGAAGCAATAAAACGAAAAAAGGAAGCCGTAAAATGAAAAACGGAAAATACTGAAATCGTAAAACGAAAAACAGAAAGTTGAAAAAAAGAAGTTGTAAATTGAAAACAGAAAATAAAAAAGAAGTAAGAAAACAAAACGAAAACAGCAGGAAACCTGCGGAAAATGAGGTGAATTATGTATCAGGCATTTTTATTAAAATATGCAGAAATCGGTATTAAAGGAAAGAACCGTTACAAGTTTGAAAATGCATTAGTAGAGCAGATCAAACACCGCCTTTCAAAGATTGAAGGTGAATTTGAAGTAACAAGAGAACAGGGAAGAATCTTTGTTGAAGCGAAATCAGAATTTGATTTTGATGATGCGATCGAAGCAATGAGCCGTGTCTTTGGAGTATCTTCCATCAGTCCGGTTGAAGTGATCGAAGACAAGGAATGGAATAACTTAGCACAAAAAGTCGGCGATTTCGTAGAAAGACAATATCCTGAGCAGAACTTTACATTTAAAGTAAAATCAAAGAGAAGTGATAAGCATTATCCAATGACTTCACCGGAAGTATGTGTGGAAATGGGTGGTGTGCTTTTGGATCGTTTTCCGGGACTTTCCGTTGACGTACATGATCCTGATGTCTTGATCTGGGTAGAAGTACGTGAAAAAGCATATGTGTATTCTAAAGTTTATGCGGGAGCCTGCGGTATGCCTCTTGGTACAAATGGAAAAGCAATGCTTCTGTTATCCGGTGGAATTGACAGTCCGGTAGCCGGTTATATGATCGCAAAACGTGGTGTGTATGTTGATGCTGTATATTTTCATGCACCACCATATACGAGTGAGCGTGCAAAGCAGAAAGTAGTAGATTTAGCAAAGCTGGTATCACGTTATACAGGACCGATCCGTTTGCATGTTGTTAATTTTACGGATATTCAGATGTACATTTATGAGCAATGCCCACATGAAGAATTAACGATCATCATGCGTCGTTATATGATGCGTATTGCAGAGATCTTTGCAGAGAAGAATAAGTGCCTTGGATTGATCACAGGAGAGAGTATCGGACAGGTTGCAAGCCAGACAATGCAAAGTCTGGCAGCAACCAATGATGTATGTACCATGCCGGTATACCGTCCGTTGATCGGCTTTGACAAGCAGGATATCGTAGATATTTCAGAGAAGATCGGAACTTATGAAACTTCAATTCTTCCATATGAAGACTGCTGCACGATCTTCGTTGCAAAACATCCGGTAACAAAGCCGAACCTGAACGTGATCCGTCATTCAGAAGAAAAACTGGTAGAAAAGATTGATGAAATGGTACAGACAGCGATTGATACCGTAGAGATCATTGAAATTGATGAATAGAAAGAAAATATAAAAAGAAAAACGCGGAAAAGTATAACGTCAGCATGGTGCATTGCAAGAGTTGCTAATGCAATTCTTGTTGATGCACCAATACTGCACGAGCAATTTCCTATTCCATAAAAAAGAGAACACACTAATGTGTTCTCTGGTTTTTCTTTTTTTGAATTATGTAACAAAGGATGTGAATTCCTCTGTCAGTCCGATACCGGTTGAAAATTATTCAACGATATATGGAGCTAAAGTCTTAAGGATCTCATCCATGTTGTCATCATCATGAATGTTTAAGTCGATTGCTTTTGAAAGATCAAGACTGAAAATACCCATGATAGATTTTGCATCAATAACGTATCTTCCTGATACTAAGTCAAAATCTGTATTGAACTTTGTTACATCATTAACAAATGCTTTCACCTTATCAATAGAGTTTAAAGAAATTTTTACTGTTTTCATACAAAATTACCTCCCTTTGAAATTTTCTACTATAATACTAGTCAGTTTGGCATAAAAAGTCAATATACAATCTAGCTAAAAAATACAAGAATTTTTAGGGATGAAATACTAAAAATTCTTATATTGTAAAGTGGATTTTACAAGAATAAAAAAATAAGCACAAAAAAAGACACAAAAAGGAGTTTGAAATTGAGAGTAGGTTTTTTAACATTAGGCTGTAAAGTCAATTCCTATGAGACGGAAAAAATGAAGATTAAATTTGAAGAACAGGGACATACAGTAGTTGCCTTTGAAGAAAAAGCAGATGTCTATATTGTCAATACCTGTACCGTTACAAATATTGCAGACCGTAAATCCAGAAAGATGCTGCATCGTGCTAAGAGAAGAAATCCGAATTCATTGGTAGTGGCAGCAGGCTGTTATGTGGATTCTTCCGATAAAAAGGGAGAAAAAGACAGTAGTGTGGATCTCTTTGTTACCAATGCAATGAAAGAAGATCTGGTCGCTTTTGTAGTCGAGGCAATGAAAGAGCGTAACATTGTACCGATGCAGGTGATGGAAGAAGAATTTGAAAAAGAGCATCATATGACAAAAGAAGCGATGGCACAAAAACATACCAGAGCGTATCTGAAAGTGCAAAACGGCTGTAATCAATATTGTACCTATTGTATTATTCCCTATGTCCGTGGTCCGCTAAGTAGTAAGCCGGTAGAAGATGTGGTATATGAAGTAGAGCAGCTTGCAAAAGACGGCATACAGGAAGTTGTTCTGACGGGAATCCATCTGTCATCGTATGGTGTTGATCTTACGGAATGTAAGAATTTTTTGGAACTTGAAGGCAGAATGTTGTTAAAACTGATCCAAAATGTTGCAAATGTGGATGGGATCGAGCGGATCCGTTTAGGATCGTTAGAACCAAGGATCATTACAAAAAACTTTTTAGAGGAATTGTCACAAATACCGGAAGTATGTCCGCATTTTCATCTGTCTTTACAAAGTGGATGCGACCAGACGCTTCGCCGTATGAATCGTCATTATAGTGCCGATGAATATGAAGAAGGTGTCAAAATGATCCGTGCGTATTTTAAGCATCCGGCTATCACAACTGATATCATTGTCGGCTTTCCGCAGGAGACAGAAGAAGAATTTGAAGCAACCTGTGCATTTGCAAGAAGGATCGCATTTGCACAGATCCATGTATTTAAATATTCACGTCGTCAGGGGACAATGGCAGATGCAATGACAGGACAGGTTGATGAGACGATTAAGAATCAGCGGAGTGAGAAACTGATTGGAATCGAAAAAGAACTCGAAAAAGAATACCAGAAATATTTTATAGGGAAAAAAGAAGAAGTCCTGTTAGAAGAAGTACAGTTGATCGAGGGCAGGGAATATGTGGTCGGTTATAATGAACGCTATGTGCGTATTGCTGTCAGTTGCACAGAAATGCCGGATGCAAAGGAACGCTGCAACACGATCGCAACCGTGAAGATTGAGAGGCATCTGACAGATGAAATCCTGCTTGGCGTATATCAATAAGACGGCAGGAAAGACCTGTGAGACAGAAATAAAATAGAGAAAGGGTTGTTTTTTTTTCTTAGATATATTACTATAGTACCGAGATAAGAGTACGTGAAAATTATGGAGGTTAGTGCCATTATGCAGGAAATTAATAACACACAGTACTTTAAAGTACAAAAGGATCAGGAAATTGAAGTCAAAGATGTGATTGCACAGATTTATGAAGCTCTTACGGAAAAAGGGTATAATCCTGTGAACCAGATCGTTGGTTATGTGATGTCCGGAGATCCGACTTATATTACCAGTCATAAAGGAGCCAGAAGTCTGATCCGTAAAGTAGAACGTGATGAGATTATTGAATGGCTTTTAGAAGATTATATTAAAAATAATTTCAAATAGCGGTACGGAAAGATAAAGGTGAAGCATGAGAATAATGGGATTAGATTATGGTTCCAAGACAGTTGGTGTTGCCATTAGCGATGAAATGCTTTTGACGGCTCAGCCGATTGAAACGATAACGCGTGCCAGAGAGACAAAGCTGCGCCAGACATTAGCCAGAATTGAAGAGCTGATGGAAGAATATGACGTAGAAAAAGTAGTGATCGGTCTGCCTAAAAAGTTAAATAATGAAGAAGGAGACCGCTGTGATAAGACCAGAGAGTTTGCCGAAATGGTAGAACGAAGATCCGGTTTGGAAGTCGTTTTCTGGGATGAACGTCTTACTACGGTAGAAGCAGATGCAGTATTAGCACAGGGAAATGTTGCAAAGGACAAGAGAAAAGATTATATTGATAAATTAGCTGCAAGTTTGATCTTAAAAGGTTATTTAGACAGCCTTCAAAAATAAATACCGATAGATGACAAAAGACAATCAGCTTTTCTGCGTTGCTGTCAGAGACTGATTTGTTTTTTGTTGTGCACGAAAATCAATGGATAAGATAAGGACGTCATGAAGACATGGTTAGAAAAATGTTTGATACATTGTTTCTTTTTGTTTAAAATGACGTGGCAAAAAATGGAAATTCGTATCGATGCGCACCTGATCCGGATTGCTTTTTATTTGTGTGTGCGCAGAAATGGAGAGACAGATAGTATGGCTGAAACAGATTTTATTACATTTGAAACAGAAGAAGGAGAGAAGATTCCTTTTTATGTGATAGAGGAGACAATGGTTGCAGGTGTAAATTATCTTTTGGTTTCTGATAGTGAAGATGAGGAAACAGAAGCGTATATTATGCGTGAAGTAACAACGAAAGATGATGAAGCGGTTTACGAAATGGTAGAAGATGAGGGACAATTAGAAGCATTGTCAAAAGTATTTTCCGAATTATTAGATGATGTAGATATTGAGATGTAGGTTAGAAAGGCAGGAAATAACAAGGATGAAAGATACAGAGAATAAAGAAGGTTTATTAAGCGAAGGAATTGCGAAAGCGAAACGTGTTGTGCGAAGAGCCACACAGACTACTGACAGTTCCGAAAAGAAAAAAGAAACAGCCGAAGAAAAGAAGACGACAAGAGGAAGAAAACCGGCAGCAAAGAAGACGACAACAAAAGCAGTCGCAGGGAAAACAACGGCTAAGACGACAAAAGCAACAGAAAAAGAAACTGAGACAACAGAAAAGAAAGCAATAAGAAGAGTCAGTACAAGAAAAGCACCGGCAAAGAAGAAAGAAAGCATCTCATTAGAAGAAAGTTTAAAGATCATTCCGTTGGGCGGTTTAGAGCAGATCGGTATGAATATCACGGCATTTGAATATGGGGACAATATCGTGGTAGTCGATTGCGGATTATCTTTTCCGGAAGATGATATGCTTGGTGTCGATCTGGTCATTCCGGATGTGACATATCTGAAAGATAATATTGATAAAGTCAAAGGTTTTGTGATCACACATGGTCATGAAGACCATATCGGTGCGATCCCGTATGTATTAAAAGAAGTCAATGCCCCAATCTA
>OGKR01002184.1_pt1 | contig 11086 bp, 9 predicted proteins | sample 1572431 | NCBI WGS metagenome assembly OGKR01 (sample SAMEA2582079, study PRJEB24529) | metagenome | biome: Human gut stool | place: China | collected 2011 | reverse complement strand
TACACTCTTTCCCTACACGACGCTCTTCCGATCTTGCTGCCGTCGCCTCTGTACAATCGGTATTATAGCACACTTTTGCAATGCCGTCTTACAAAACGCTCTTAATTTTTTGCAGGGGGAAAATTGCAGCGTTTTTCGTCAAAGCAAGGCACATCAATAAAGGGACGTTTGTGCAATTTCGGTTTGGCTTTCTTGAAATTGCGGTATGTTGTGCCGTGGAGAATGCCGGGGATCGCTTTCTGTCTGTTCTGGTTGTAGAACGTTCCCTTGATATAGCATTCGCCCGTTTCCAGCAGGGTCAGCGCCTGGGGATCGATATTGAGCAGCTTTGCCGCAGAGGCGGCGGTTCTGTCGTCCAGCGGGAAAAAGGCATGGATCGCTGCATTGTCCATGATCTCCCGGACCTGGGCGGACTTGGGCAGAAACTGGGTGGCAAAATTCAGACTCATGCGGTTCTTGCGGCTCTCCGTCAGAATCTTGGCGATGGGGCCTTTGGTGCTGAGGTTTTGCGTTCTGATCTCGTCGTGTGCCTGCTGATAGTAATACAGAGACATTAGCAGCATATCGATCAGACCAGAACCGCCATTAGAGCGTACCGCCTTGGTGGAAATGATAATAATATCCTTGCTCTCTTCGATCAGCTCGCCCCAGTCTCTGTCGTTTGCCTTGAAGTTCACAAAAAAGGAGAGCGTATCCGCCAGCTGATCTGCCAGATCATACGGGATCTGTTCACTTGTCAGCACCTCATACAGAGATGTCATATCCACATTGCCTTTCTGGATCATATCGCTGATGGCAGCATGCACAGCAGCCTGCTGCTTGCTGCCCATATTGGGGTTGTGAGATTCCACAATGGACTCGATTTTTCGGATGGTATCTTCCCCATTGCCGGAGTCGCCCAGTTTGAGCAGGTCAACGGGGATTCCGTCCTCTTCGATGCGGTGGAAGGTGATATGCTCGGCGATATACGCCTGAACCTTCTTCTCTGCCGTTTCACCGCAGCCTACAGACAGCTTTTCCAGTATCTCCTCTTCTGTAAAGGATTCACTGGTATCAAAGACAATAACGGGACGGTGCAGCTTTTGCAGGCTCACCATTCGTTCGGTGAGACAGTGTGTTTTGCCGGAACCGCTTTTTCCCAGTGCAAAGAAGTGCATATTATCCTTGCGTTTTTCGTCAAAGACCTGGTAGGAAACACCGCCGATGCGGTTTTCCGTGAGGGGAATAAAATGCTCCGGTGCAGGTGCTGTGCTGTACCATTCTGCATAGCGGCTTTCCTCGATCATGAGTTCCACGTCGGAATCCAGAATCCGGTCGCTTTTCAGGGCGATCAGAGCAGGCCGCAGGCTTCTGTGGTGGGAATACACCACCAGCGGATAACGGTTTTTCTTGGTGGCATGGAGATATTCGCACGCTTTCAGGCATTTCAGAATGCGGCAGGTGTTGTCGGCAGTTCTCATAGACGGAATCAGCACATTCTCTATCGCAGACTCTTCCAGGATCAGCAGCTTGTCCTTGACGATCAGCTGGTTTGTGCCTTCCTGGAAGTCCATTTCCTTGCTGTGCTGGAGGATCTTGAGCTTGCCGCTGCGAATGGCATCATTGAGCGCAGCAATAAAATGCTCTGACACCGCATCTTCTGAAGTGCCGGAAACTGTCTGAGAATCGTACAAAATGGAGTAGATCAATGGGGCGATAGGCTGACTGTCGAAATCGAGAATGCAGTCTATCACGCAAAAGTAAACGGTATCCAGTAATGCACCAGCCGTAATGATTTCTTTGCTTTTGCCTTGGAAATAGGGACTGTATTGCTCGAATTCAGAGTTGAAGATATCGATAAAGTTTTGTTTGAACCTATCTCGAAACAGTTCGTAGTTTTTACAGATGTAAGATGCTATGGTGTTTATGAGATAATTCAAATCATCACACATCTCCGCCTCTTCTTCCTTTGTCATAGCAGGGGCAAAATTTTCCGGCAGCGTCAGACAGATCTTTTTCTCCGGAGGGAGCAGGTATTGTGCATGGGTGGAGAAAATCGCAAGATTATGGGGCTGACAATCCATGCTGTCATTTTCCGTTAGGATGTGCTGCAACATTTCTGTTCTTTTTTTGTCATCGTCGATAATGCTGCGGTCGCTCAGGATAACGGTTTCATCCTTTGCGTGGAGCAGTTCCGTTTTCACAGCACTCTTGTTGGAACAGAGGGTCAGCGGCTTTGTGCCTCTGTTGAAAATCTGCATGAGGAGCGTCGCAAACCGTTCCGATGCGGCATCAGGTGCAGATATGGTCAGAATACGTTCCGTGCTGTATTTCTCTTCCCGGAAAAAAGAACTCAGCAGACCGCAGAGGGAAAAAACGAAGAGCATCATCTTTTTGTCCGTGTCAAGGTACTTTTCGCAGATTCCCTTTATACCGAGAGGGCGGTCTTTTGTACTGGGAAGAACTTTTTTGGTGAAATAGGGGGAGCAGTGTTTCAGCAGATTCATCCCAAACTGATTTCTGTTGCAGCAAAATTGAACAAGCGTACTTCCTTCTTTGCTTTTCACAAAAGAAAAGCCAGGATATTCTGAAATGTACAGAATACGTTTCTGAGCAAAATTGTTGATGCAGTGCGCAACATAATCGTTTGCCATAGCTTTGCTTTTGCACACCCATTGAAAAGATTCAAACAGAGGCAACAGATTCTTGCTTGCCAATTTGTCACGAGGAACGACCGCAGAATGGATGTTGTCGTCCATACTGGAATATAAGACATACAAAAGTTCTTTTCGGTATCCGTCTTTGTCGATATAGCAATGGTGAACACTGCGAATTCTTAACTTGCCGACTAGGGTTTGGTTTCCATGATCTATGCAAACTCCATAACCATCTATTTGACGTTCGCAAAACATCCGGGGCATTGTTTGTCGAACTTGTTTGAGTCGATCAATTTCTGCAAGCTGACATCGATTTTGATTCACGAAAAATTGGAGCGTATCCTGAAGGCTGACTTGTGTCTGATACATTTGATACTGTAGCTGATCCAGATATGGCGTGACGTTTTGCTGAAAATATTGCGTTAATGCAGGTGAGAGAGGGATGTTTGCGTTTGCAAGCGCCTGATTGACATCCGGAGTTATTTGCATATTTGGACTTCCGTTCATATAGGGGACCTCCTAAAAACTTTATTGAAATACATTTTACCTGGCACACGGCACAGGCGGTTCTGTATTTCCAAAAAGCATTATAGCACATCGGAAAATTTCATGCAGACAAAACGCTCTTATTTTTTTGCAGGCGCTCTGGGGGGAGGGGCGGAAAATATAAAACGGACAAAAAAACACCTGGCACATGGCACAGAAAAAAATCAAATTCCGTTTGTTTTTGTACCCCTTTTCTGAAATTGCCGCCGGAAAAGTTCCTGTTTGGGCGAAAATCAAACTTCTCCGATGCGTTTTTGGAAAAAGGGGAACAAAAATCCTCCGGATTTTTTTCGGAGGACGCTCTTGTGCCAGGTGCCAGGTAAAAATTATGCGGGTGAGGAAATGGGGGCTGTGCCGTGTGCCACGTAAAAAAATTTTGGAAAAGAGATTTATAGTGCTGCCAGGCAGCTGAAAAAAGAACAGTTTTTTTCAAATCCTCTTTTCTTTCCCCGGAATATGTGGTATGATATAGATATCTTGTAAAACAAAAGGGGTTGCATCCGTATGGCATCGATGGAAGAACTTTATAACACCATAGCAGACATATGGGATTCTTATGATATATATCGGCAGGAACACGCTGACCAATATGGCGAAGCAGAGGAAAGTCCAAGCACCATAGAACAGATCAAGCGGCATTTTTATTATGTCGAAAAGAACAAAGCCGGTGGACTGATCCCAAAGATAAAAAATAAGATCAACCTGGATCTGGAACTCAAAGAAACAGACAGCCCGGAGGAAAGGTCGGACAAGCTCTGGCTGCTGGAACAGATCTACGTTGCAGAAAAGATCGGCGTATACCGATATTCAGCGAAAAATACCGAACTGCCGGAACGGGAGTTTTTGAGCCGATGCAAGGTTCTGGATATTATCGCAAACCCGAAAGGGATGTATGTGTACAATAATTATGATGATTACGACAATGAAATTATGGATGCATTTGATACGGTATACACAAATGTCAAAAAGGCTGTGAAAAATGCAGATGAGATTGAGAATACGGTAGATGCGCTATACAGCGGTTGGTTTCATATCAATGCGTTTTTCTGTTTAGGTATTTGTACAGGCAATGTTTTTGGGGATAAACTCTCAGAGATGAAAAAGCAAAGAGATGCTGTTGAAAAGATTGCATTCGATCCGAGTCGCATTCTTTCTACACCAAAGAATGGAAAAGGAGTAAATTCGGATACAGCAGAAACACAAGAGCCGCAAACATACTCCAATTTGAAAGAACATTTCTTTATTATGCTGGTCACTGCGCAAAAAAGAGCGGAGATCAACGATATGCTCCTCGGCACATTTGACTATACAAAGGAAAAAGTGTTGGCTGACCGTGTGATGGATATAAGAGTTCTGAAGGAGTTTGGAAAGAACGAACTCTATAAAAAAGAGATCTCCTTTGAGGAGTTTACAGAGCTTTTGCGTTTTGGCAGCGACGAAGACAAACTGTGCTTGTGGCGGGGCATTACTTCAAAGTACGCTCCTGAGATTCCGGGAAAGGAATTCTTTCAGAGCCGGGGTGAATTTTCCAAGATCATAAAGTACATGAAAAACATAGAAGAGCCGATTACATCTTCTCATGATGTGAAAAGAGCGGTTACCCAATGGTGTTTATTATTCAAGATCGTTTATGATGGTTTGCAGTTTGAGCAAAAACTGATCTCCTACAACTGGGAGGGAAAAAAGGTTCTAAAAACTATGTCATCGATCTTCAAGAGCTATAATGCGGACAGAAATGTAAAATCATTGTCTGACGATCCCCATTCCAGGCGAAAGGAAAGGGAAGACAGAAAAGAAATGCATTCTGCTGCGATCCTGCATCAGTTTACCTGGGACTGTATTGCGCAAATGCACAGTTCGCCAGAGATCACAGACTGCAAAAATGCCATCAAAAAGAAAATGCTTCTGGTGATGCAGGCAACTCTTTCCTGTAAGCTTCAGACGCTGGACGATATCAGAAAAGCGAACTACACAATGCAGTTTGTTTTTCTGATGGATTGGTTTAGTGATGCGTTTTTGGGTGTGTGCGAAAAGATGGTGCAGGAAAATTTTTGGAAGAGCTTCGAAAATTCTGTAAATCAGGTGCTGCATAAGAAGAATCCGAGCTTAGAACCATATCGTTTTCCATTGATTGTACACAGAAAATATGAGATTTTATACTGCAATGATCTGGTAAAAAGAAGATTATTGAGCATTGCAGCAGCACATTGTATCAATCCGAACATAGTACAGCAAATAGGAAAGAGGTTCGATGGCATCGGGCAAATAATTGCACAGCTTTACGATTGTATTACCGAAGAATCAGATTTATCTAAAAGTGTGAAATATGAAAGAGAGATTGATTTTGAACCATTTCCATATATGACAGTGTCCACAAAGCTTTACATCACCATAGACCACTTCAACAAAACCATCACCATTGACGACTGCATCTTTGAAGAACCATACGAGCAGGAATTGCGGCAGTATCTGTGAGTTTTTGCCGGGGAGAAAATTTGAATCAATTGGTATTGACAGCTGCGGTGTAATAGATTATAATAAAATTATACATTGGACTGCGGCTATATTCCAACAATTTATCTGTAAACATCCGCAATTTAGTCATTGATACGGATTTCTCATACAAGGAGGCGATGCAAATGCAGAAAAAAACTAGGCGATTTGAGAGAACGGCGGCATCGGTGTGCAAGGAATATGCCATTCTGACGCTGGCAACACTGGTGATGTCCGCAGGTACCTATCTTTTCAAATTCCCAAACAACTTTTCCTTTGGCGGTGTTACCGGTTTGGCAGTGGTGCTGAGTGCTGTTTCACCGCTGTCTGCGGGAATATGGCACTGCTGGTGCTGGGATTTCTGTTTCTGGGGAAAGGCTTTGGCGTAAAGACGGTGTATATCAGCGTTCTGATGTCTGTGGCACTGTCTGCGGCAGAAAAGCTGTTTCCCATGTCCGGACCGCTGACTGACCAGCCGGTTCTGGAACTGATTTTTGCCATTGCCATTCCGGGCATCAGCTCCGCAATCATGTTTAACATGGGTGCTTCCAGCGGCGGCACGGACATTGTCGCCATGATCCTGAAAAAGTATACCTCTATGAATATCGGGACCGCTTTGCTGGCGGTGGACCTGCTGATTGCCGTTTCAGCCTGCTTTGTGTTCGATATTACCACCGGTCTGTTTTCCCTGTGCGGCTTGTTTACGAAAACCATTGTCATTGATACCGCCATTGAAAATATCAACCTGTGCAAATACTTCACCATTGTCTGCAAAGACCCCACGCCGATCTGTGACTTTATCCACACAGAACTGGGGCGAAGTGCGACGCTGTTTACTGCGGAGGGAACATACAGCGGACAGGAGGAATATATTGTACTGACCGTCATGAAACGAAGCCAGGCTGTGCAGCTGCGAAACTATATCAAAAAGGTACAGCCCCAGGCGTTTATGATGATTACCAACAGCAGCGAAATTATCGGAAAAGGATTCCGCAATACCATATAAAATGACCCCGTACAAAACTTGTTTTTTGGGTTTTGTGCGGGGTTGTTTTCTTTGGTGCTTTTGTTCTTCCATCTCAACTGTCTTCATATGTCAAAATTCGTGCTCTGTTTTTTACAAAAAAAGGAGGAAGAGCAGGACTTTGCCTGCTCCTGTTATATGAACTCATCACAGTCGCTCTACATATTGTTTCCTGCAGAGCATTTCTACAACCATTACTGTAATGTTTGTATGCTTGTATTTTTTTACAAGCATACCCTGCCTTTTTCAGTCCTTCTCCGCAAGCTTCCCCTCCACATATGCCGTCACCGACTTTCTCGGTATCTTCCAGACCTTTCCGATCCGAAACGCCTGAATCTCACCGCTGTTCAGGAGTGCGTACAATGTATTTTTTCCAATGCTGAGAAACTCCATGACCTCCTCAAACTTCATGATCTCATTTTCCATGTTACAGGACTCCTTTCCGCATTTTCTCGTATTTTCCTGCTTTTTTTATCTCTATGTTAGACCGTTTGTAAAAGATTTCAAGCCATAGCTCCGTTATTTTTGCCTGCACAGCCCCATGTTGGATTTTTCCGGTTTATTCCGTTTTTTGGACACACAAGCGATCTATATATTTTGCCTGTTCCACCGGGAATCCGGCATAGACAAATACCCGGCAGTTCTCCCGCAGCAGTCTCGCACGTCCCACCGCCTGTTCCAGCTGGGAGGACAGCAGCCAGGTCTGCACCATCCGGAGCGTTTCGTCCTTGTAGGTGTTGAGAAAAAACGACTTGTTCTGATAGGTGATTCTCTGCGGGTACATATGCACTTTTGCCAGACTTGCCCCTGCACGCATCGCATACAAGCCATACACCACCTCGTCCAGATTGGGCAGTCCCACAACAGACAGATCTTTTCCTTTCAGTGCATTGATGCCCTCCACATTGCCGAAGTGATAGTGTGTGATGAACTCTTTTTCAATGTCCTTAAAAGTGATAACTGTGGTATCTCTGCACAACTCTTTGAGCAGGCGAATCTTGTCATAATCATTCTGAAAAGCATATCGGCTGTAGCTGGAATCGGTGTACTGGAAAATATGCCCTTTGTATTCCGCCTTCGGGCATTCGTGAAAGTCAATTGCCCGGTTGGGGTAAACCTTTTGATACAGTTCCCGGCAAACCGTTGCCGAAAGCATCACCAGTTTACAGTCCGGCAGCGGTTCTTCGATCAGAAAGGTCACCCGTTCTCTGTCCGCATGGATGTACTTTGCACGCAGCAGACCGTATAGATTCACTCCAAAATGGCGTATCTTCCGCAGCTGTTTTTCCTCTAGCTCCACCGCAAACTCGTCCATCTGATGATAACCCCGTTTCAGGCAGATTCCGTTCAGGCGGCTTTTTACCGAGTCCGGAAGATACCGACTGCCAGTCATTTCTTTTAGCGTCTGCATCGAAACAGACTCCGTGCGGAAAATCGTCCGGAAAATGTCCTCATCCAAGATCACATCATGGGTTTGAAATACCTCTTTCGGCAAATGCAGCAGCTTGGCATGGGTGGTGATGATATGCCCCTGGAATCTGGCAGTGCTTTTGCAGTCCTTCAAAAACCGGGAGATTTTCGCATAATCCGGGTTATCTTTTCCCATATGCTGTAGCATTTCCGCCAGAAACCGCAGTGCATACGCACCTGCTCCGATGTCGTAAAAATCCTGCATCTCCTCGGTCACTTCCTCTGAAATGCCGTATGCGGCAATATCCGGTGTGGCACAAATGGCTTCGATTCCATGCAGGTTCGCATCATAGAATATCTGCCGTTTCAGTTCATGAGTCGGCACAGCGATCACAACAGGACGCACGCTGTCTTTCATGTAGTTGAGATAGGTGGTGGTCTTGCCCAAAGCGGTCTGCCCCTTGATGAGGTAAAGCTTGTTTTCCGGAGATGCCATTGCCGTTTGAAAGGCGTTTTGCAGGTCCTGGTGAGCCGTTTCCAAATCCACATAGTGCTCCTTTTTCAAAATGCACACTTCTCGCCGGGTCGGTTTTGCCGTGGAAAGCATATTTTCGGAATGGCTGCACCGGTCACAATAATCGCAGTTCTCACAGGGCGGCACAGGCAGATTGTCCTTGATGATTGCTGTCAGAATTTCCTTCCAGTTGATATTCTGGTAGTGCTGTTCGGCATTCTTTTCCGAATGCATGATCTCCAGAAACTTTTGCTTTCCCTTTTCTGCACCGCACATGCCTCTTGCCAGAAAATAGATGTCCTGGGTGTTTTCGATTCTGCCTTCGGTGAAATCCCAGTAGAGCGGACAGCAGTCATAGAGGTTTTCCCAGCTGAAATTGCGGTAGACTGCTCTTCGCTGCTTGTTCCGGACACCCTGTCTGGCTTGGGCCTTGCCGTGGAGCTTCCATTTCGCCATGACCATTTTTGTCTCGTATCCATAGGTGCAGGCATCCAGAGGCGTGACGGAATAGGTGTTGTCTTTCAGCAGGTAGAGGATGGGGAGCGTATCTTCGACCTCTGTCTTTTCTTTTGCAAATTCTCTTCGCAGCACTTCTTTATAATGCTTGGCATCGGTCAAGTCTCTCACATAACTCAAAAAGGCAAACAGGACATCGTAAATGCTGATCTGAAAGCGTGGTTCAAATTGGGTGGGATAGGCATAGGTTCGGTCTGCATACTGCGTTTGAAAAATCGCACAGAGCAGGTCGCCAAAAAACCGTGCAGTTCGTTTGTCGGCAAGCTCCTCCCGGAAAAAGAGCAGCATATCGCCGTGTTGTTCCTGGTATAGGATCCCGTAGTGATAGGCGAGGTTCAGCATATGGTCTCCGTGAGGATCGGTTTGAAAATGTTTGAGTGCAATGACGTATTTCACGTTATCTTCTCCCTTCGTGCATTATCTTTTACCAGATAGTTCTGTCTGTTTTATTTTGAAAACCGGCGGTGCTGAAAATTCCGTCCATGCGTGCCGTCGTCGCTATGCACCGTCACGCACAGACCAAAACGCCAGAAAGAATGGGATTTTTGTACACTGCCCTTATATAAATAAGGGAGTTGTACATTTTTCCCGTCTGGTTGTTCTTCTGTGGTGTTTGTCGACCGGGGAGACAAAAACACCATGGAAGAAACGGTCAGCAGTGCCGGATGATTTTCAACTTTCAAGCAAACATATGGATAATAGCAGTATACATAATTTCTATAGGGTATGCTGTCCATGGTTTTTGCGGATATTTCAAGGAAAATCCGCCACACGATCGGTTTTATTTCACACACAAACATACCACATATTTTTGCATCAACACACCACCGAAACCGAATGATCGCTACCTGAAAAGACGATGTATGAAAAAGAAGAAACAAGCTGAATCTGAGAGAGGAGACTTCCATTAAGTGAGGGCTCGGATTCAGCAGAGGGGCAAAGGAACGCTGCAATTGCCTTTGTCTTTCCACTCCTCGTGTCAGCCCTCATACCCTCTGCGACACCCTGTACAACAGCGTACAGGGGATTTTTTTGCCCGAAACATACCACAGTGTGTAAACTGAAACATTGCAAAATCACTGTAATCCACTGAAAAAGTCAACGGATACAATTATATATCATTATCGTGAATCTGTGCCAGGTACTGATGATACGATCATGTCGACCGCATAGAAAAACCGCCTTCGGGCGGAACGTAGGGACATAACAAACCAGCGAAAGGAGGGAAAAAGATGTTCCAGAACAAACGATTTTTGACCAGAGGCGTACAAGCAGAAATACCAATAGAGCTGCAATTGTTTCTGTGGAACTGCATCGATAATCTGCCAGAAGAACGAGATTACTTTCAAGTCTTTGCACTGAAAGAAATTGATGGAAAACAGCACATCCACCACTTTTCCGAACAGCCGGAGTACAGTCAAGACTATATGATTGACCTTGCCAATCCAGTCAATCAAAAGGTCTATGTCATTGACGACATCGACCACTCGACTATGCTCTTAGCAGAAGAATATTAAACCCAAACACAAAGCCCTACCGATTCCATTCGGTAGGGCTATTTTCATTTTACGGAGGAATTTCAAATGAGCGAAGAAGTAAAAAAAGAACAGAACGAACAGGAAGAAACCTTGTATTGTGAGTGTTGCGGATGCCTTATTGACGATGATGATTACACCGAGTGGAACGGGCAGATCATCTGTTCCGACTGCTTGGAGAATCACACTACCACCTGTGAATGTTGCGGCGAACGCATCTGGGACGAGGATGTCTATGGTGATAACGACATCACCCTTTGCAGTCATTGCTATCATCACAACTACACCAGATGCAGTTGCTGTGATGCTCTCTTGCACGAAGACGATGCTTACTATCTGGACGGCGAGACATACTGCCGTGACTGCTACGAGGACGAGCGAGAGGAGAGCAACTTGATTCATGAGGACGGCT
>OGKR01002179.1_pt1 | contig 11106 bp, 6 predicted proteins | sample 1572431 | NCBI WGS metagenome assembly OGKR01 (sample SAMEA2582079, study PRJEB24529) | metagenome | biome: Human gut stool | place: China | collected 2011 | reverse complement strand
CATATCGTTTAAGTTATAAGATAATTCATCAATACTATCTTTATAATCCATATCGGCCCAATAAGGATAATAAGACATACCAATAACATCATAGTTAGCTTCAGCAGTAGTTAAGGAATCAAAAATGGTTCTAAATAATTCATTTTCATGACCTTCTGCTAAATGAATAATAACCTTTGATGATGGACTAACTTTTTTTACAGCTTCATAACCTTTATTTATGAATGATACCCAGTTAGTAACATCAGGAGTGCTACTTCCATTCCAGATATAGCCGTAAGGCCAAAGCATTCCTGAATTATTTTCATTACCAACTTGTACCCATTCAGGATAAATACCAGCATTAGCAAGGGAAGTCATAACCTCGTAAGTATGATTATATACATCTTCCTTGAGTTGTTCTAATGAATGATTGGACCATTCCTCAGGGATGTCCTGATAAGCAGGATCAGCAAAATGATCGCTATAATGGAAGTCAATCATTATTTTTAGCCCTAAATCAGAAGCCTGTTTAGCCATTTCGACTACACTATCTTTATCAGCATAGCCTAATAAACAAGTAGTACCATCGTTTTTAGTCCATTGAGCACTTGTAGGAGGATTAACAAAAACCCTTAATCTAACAGAATCAATCCCTTGGTCTTTAAGTATTTTTAATGGATTTTCAGTAATTCCAGATTCATTTACCCATGATATTCCATTATCTTGAAGCTGACTTATCCATCCAATATCAGCACCCTTAGAAATAGTAGAATAAGCAGATGCAGCAATACTTTTAGTAGAGTTATTAAAAGAAGTCAACAAGAATAATGAAATAATCACCAGTAAAATAATTTTGAGAAAATTTTTAAACATAAGCTTTACCTCCTGAAAAATAAATTGAATTTAAATCAATCAAAGCAATATGAAACTGAATAAAATTTTTATATATGGAATTCTCTTGGCAGCGGCTTCACTCACTGCCTGCGAGGATGAAGTAATGATTGGTAAAGCTAACAATCCCAATCTATCAGTGCCCGGCGAAGTGGTATATGTGACCGACCCGGATGGTAAGCGCCTATTCACCCACATCGACTTACGCGACACCAAAGACATACCTCTATATGTCAATACTCCTAAGGCACTCAAACGCGACTGCAACATAGCTTTCGTATACGATGAAACAGTTCTCGCCGAATACAACGCCGCCAACGGCACAAGTTACGAAGCCGTACCGAAATCGATGGTCAGCTTGACCAACGACGGCATCACTCGTCTGGAAGCCGGAAACACCATTTCTCAGCCGATGACCGTAACCGTCACGTCTGACGGATCTCTCGATAACGATAAAGGATATGCGATTCCGCTGCGCGCTTCAGTCAACAACGGCGAAACCGCACTCACCAAAAACAGCTCGTCTCGCTTGATTTTTGTCCGCGACCTCACTGGTCTGCCCGATGCTACAAAAACCGTGCTCAAGGATGGCGTGGAAGTTCCGGCTGTACGCACTATGATGTGTATGGAGGTGAACGACATGAACCCGCTGGAAGTTACATCCTACACACTTAAGAATAGCGGAAAGATGTATTATGATGCGGTAATGCTCTTTGCGGCTAACATCAACTACAACGAAGAAACCGGACGCGTGTATGTCAACTGCAATGAAAACGTCAGCGCGATATTGGCTAACCGCGACCACTACCTGCAGCCCCTGCAAGATCGCGGCATCAAAGTTTATCTTTCGATTCTTGGCAATCACGACCGCGCAAACGTTAACAACCTTGCCGATGAGACCGCCCGCTACTACGCTCAGGAAATAAAGAATTACTGCGATGTATACAAACTCGATGGCGTGTTCTACAATTCCGAGTATGGCAGCCCCATCTCCCCGGCACCCGAAGGCTTTGTTAATCCGTCCTATACTGCAGCAGCACGCCTCTTCTACGAAGTGAAGAAACTACAGCCGCATCGTGACAACATCATTTACACTTACGACTTTAGTAGTCTGCCCTCAGTAGATGGCGTACAGCCCGGCGAGTATATGGACTTCATCTGGACCAACTACGGCGGTGGTCCGATTGACCCCGCAGACTTTCCCGGTGTACCCAAATTCAACCTCGGTCACTACTCATGGGAGTTCACGCAGGGTAGCACTTATGGTAACCTCTCTCAACTGCGCAATGACGGCTATGGCCTGCACGTTCACTTCGGCAACCGTATGCGCCAAAGCGCCATGCAAAACTCCGCGAGAGCCTTCTATGACGACGACCTTGTCTACGATGGCAAAACTTATCCTAAGGACTGGCTCTAATCTAAAAAACAGTTTATATCATGAAACTAAAATACTATATTATCAGTTTGGTACTTGCTACTTCATGCGGCTATCTTGCCTCATGTAGCGACGATGACGACGACAAAATCGTAAATTCGGAACTGACTTTCGGCGTGGATGCACTACGTGTGAAAATCGGTGAAGAAAACAAAACCTTGATTCCTGTTGCAGCGGGTGAAGGTCAATATAACGCGTTTTCTTTGGACGAAAACGTAGCGAAAGCCACCATTGAAAACGGTGACGTATTTGTTGAGGGCTTCCATAACGGTTCAACCCATATCGTTGTATCCGATGCGGGCGGTCACTACAAACGACTCCCTATACAGGTCTATACAACCGACGAGTTGGTACTCAATATGCAGACGCTCGACTTCAATTGTCTATTAGGCAAAACCGAGTCGAACAATCAGATTGAAGTGGTACTTGGCAATGGCGGTTACTCTGTAGAATCAGGCGATGAGCGCATTAGAGCTGAAATCAGTTCTACAGTCGACAATGAAGGAAACGAAACAGCCAAAGTAATTGTACGCGCCACCGCGTCCAAAGAAGAGTACACCGGCATCGTGACCGTAAGAGACCAGTCGAATTGCACTGCAGAGGTAACGGTTACTGTGAAAGCATCGTTTGATGTATTCACCCCCGAACGTATTGCCATAATAAAAGAAATCACTACCGACTATTGCAATATAGAGGTTGCCGGTCTAACAGGACCTCGTCCGAGCTACTGGGATTACTATATTAACTCTGGAACTCATTATACCGGTGAAGCGACAGAGAACAGCACTTGTAAGGTTGGTTGGGAATACGGTAGCAGCTGGTATTGTTATGGGCAAGCTGTCATAGAATATCCCGAAACTGCTACTGTGGGTGAAACGGTAAATGGTTGTACATTCCACTATGTTTACGCTTTCGAAGATTCGCAATCATATCCCGGCTATCAAGCACAAATAGTACGCGATGATGCCGAAGCTATCGCCGTTCTCTTTGCTAAGGTTGACATAGAGAACGAAAACATTGACTACGGTTACATCGTCATGAAAAAGTAACAGTTCTCCATTTCTTCAAATAGCAATAGCATAAGAAAATTCCTTGCCGGGGTCGAACCGAGAGTCCGCCCCCGGCTTTTTAACCCAATTTTGCCCCTCTAATACTTGTGCTTTCATTTTATATCCATTTGAGGCTATTGGCACTATTAAATATTTTATTTACATAAAATTATGGACAGTGCCAAGTTATTAAAAATGATTGATTCTTGTATAAATACTCTATATCAAGTATTAGAAGGGTAATTTTGAAAATAAAAAAGGAGAATCAATGGCTCATATGTATTGCCGATTCTCCTCTTTTTATGGTTCAATTAATCTCTTTTTAAGAAGCTTTCTTCTCTTTTACATCACTGCTGGCTTCTACCACATTTACCACATAGTCACCCAGTTTCTCGCATTCGGCGATAATATCTATATAGTAAACTCCCGGAATATGCCGCTTATAATTTTTTGAGATTATTTTCGTCTACTTCCTTGCTTATTATGAATATATTATTTATGTTTGTAACGTTCTTCGACTAGGCTAATTGGAAAATCACTCATAGCTTTTGTTGACCTTACATCTTTAAGTTACGGGAAAGTTTCAACTGATCAGTCGTTAACATTTGAATATAAATAATTTAGCCTTTATAAAACTATGAATTTAACCACAACCGGACATTTCTCTACTCATTTAGGTCAATGTCTCCAAAAGACTAAATCTGTTTTAGTACAACCTAGGTGTATCCAGGCTCGTAAACGACTTCGCATTATGCATTTTACTATAGACCCCCCGTTTCTAAATCTAGAACAATTCATTATTATTAATCAAACTAAAAAAGTTATGAAGGCAAAAGTAACAAGTCTGTTCTTCGCTCTCATGTTTTTGCCCATGTTGGCTTTCGCTGCCAACATAAAAGTGACAGGTAGGGTGATAGACAACAGCGGTGAGCCTCTAATTGGTGTGTCAATCTTGGTAAAAGGCACATCGACAGGGACTCTGACAAACCTTGATGGAGAATTTTCCATTGATGTGGCCGAAGGTGATGTGCTGAAATTTAGTTATGTAGGCTATCAACCTCAAGAGGTTACAGTAACGAGTTCCTCTTCATCGATTAATATCACGATGATTGAGGACGCAAAAAAACTTGATGAAGTGGTGGTGACTGCGCTCGGCATCAAGCGCGAGCAGAAATCACTTTCGTACAACGTTCAGCAGGTGAAAGGCGATATGCTGACCACCAACAAGGATGCCAACTTCGTCAACTCGCTGGCAGGTAAAGTGGCCGGTGTAAACATCAACGCCTCATCATCGGGTACCGGTGGTATATCAAAGGTAGTGATGCGTGGTACCAAATCAATTATGCAGTCGTCCAACGCTCTCTATGTTGTTGATGGTGTACCCATGCGTAGTGCCAGTTCAGAAGGTGACGCCGGTGCATTCGGTTCAAAGGGTGCTACCGAGCCGATTGCCGACCTCAACCCCGACGATGTCGAGTCAATGTCAGTGCTGACCGGTGCCGCCGCTGCCGCCCTTTACGGTTCTGCAGCTGCCAACGGTGCTATCGTTATCACGACCAAGAAAGGTCAGACAGGAAAGGCTAAGGTTACAGCTAGTTCGAACCTCGAATGGAATCGTGCATGGATTCTGCCCCGATTCCAAAGCAGCTACGGCGCAGGTCAAAACAGTATTTATGCCTCCACTTCATCTTACAGCTGGGGTGCCCGCCTCACACCGTACAACGACTACGGTTACGATGTGGCTGATGACTACTTGCAGACTGGTTTTGTTGCCACCAATTCGGTTACTTTCTCTTCGGGCACCGAACGCAACCAAACCTACGCTTCGGTGGCAGCTACCAATTCTAAAGGTATTGTACCCAACGAGCGCTACAACCGCTACAACTTCAACTATCGTAACACATCTAAGTTTCTCAACGACAAGATGACATTGGATTTGAACGCAAGCTACATCTACCAGATGGACCGTAACATGATTAATCAAGGTTCTTACATGAACCCCATTGTGGGTGCCTATCTCTTCCCCCGCGGTAACAACTGGGACGAAGTGCGCGCATACGAGGTTTACGACCCTGCTCGTAAGATTTCCACCCAAAACTGGCAATGGGGCGAATATGGTCTGACCGTGCAAAACCCCTATTGGGTGAACTACCGTAACCTGCGCGAGAACTCCAAAAACCGTTACATGGTAGGCGCACAACTTTCGTACAAGGTGTTACCCTGTCTAACATTGAGCGGACGTGTACGCTTCGACGATTCTTACACCAAGGCGACCGACAAACGTTATGCAGGTACTCTCGGCAACCTTTCTGACAACTCAGAACGCGGTTACTATGGTGAAACGAACTACAAGGAGAAGCAAATCTTTGCCGACTTCCTTGCATCGTTCAACAAAGACTTCAGTGAAGATTGGAATTTACAAGCCAACTTCGGTGGCTCAATCAACGATATGCGTTACGAATCAACTGACATCCGTGGCGGTATCCCCGATGGTTCAGAAAACTATCCCGGACAAGACGCATTGCTGACAAACTTTTTCTCTATCAACAACATCTCTCGCAATGCTCCAAAGACTTGGAATATGTGGCGCGAACAGACCCAGTCAATCTACGCTTCTGTCGACCTTGGATATAAACGTACCTACTACCTGACATTGACCGGTCGTAACGACTGGCCTTCGGCTCTTGCCGGTGTCAACTCGAAGAAGTCTTCATTCTTCTACCCGTCTGTAGGTATATCTGTTTTAATGACCCAATTGTTCGAAGATGCCGGTCTCAACATTCCCTCAGAATATCTGTCATTCTGGAAAATCCGTGCATCATGGGCATCGGTAGGTACTGCTTTCCCGCGCTACATCGCCAACCCGCGCTATGAATGGGTAAACGGCACTTGGTCCGTTTTGACCCAGTATCCCGTAAACAACCTATTGCCCGAACGTACCAAATCTTGGGAAGTAGGTATGAACTTCCGCTTCTTGAAAGATTTCAACTTCGACGCTACATGGTATCAGGCCGACACCTACAACCAGACATTCAACCCCAATGTTCCTGTGGGCAAATATTCTAAGATTTATGTTCAGACAGGTAAAATCCGCAACTGGGGTATGGAGTTCGCCCTCGGCTTCGATCATACATGGAATAACTTCTCTTGGGCTTCCAACATGACCTATTCGTTCAACAAAAACGTGATTAAGGAACTGGGACGCAACGCATACAACCCCGTTACCGGTGAAAAACTCGACATCGACCAGCTCGTCATGACCGACAACCAAGTAGGCGCAACACGCTTCATCCTCCGCGAAGGCGGCACAATGGGTGACCTCTACTCTATGGTAGATTTACAACGCGACCACAACGGTAATATCTACATCAACCCCGAAGGCAATGTATCTACCGTTTCTGTAGCAGACAAACCCATCAAGCTCGGTTCGGTTCTTCCCAAAGGCAACCTCGCTTGGAGCAACAGCTTCACATGGAAAAACCTCACTGCAAGCTTCATGCTCTCAGCGCGTTTCGGGGGGGTCGTTTACTCACGCACCCAGGCAGTCCTTGACTACTATGGTGTGTCTGAGGCTACAGGCCAAGCTCGCGACCGGGGTTTCGTAAGCATCAATAACGGCGATGGCATCAACCCCGAGCAATGGTATAATCTCGTTGCCGGTGGTGAAACCGTTCCTCAATACTATACCTACTCTGCAACCAATCTGCGCCTACGCGAAGCAACTATCGGCTACAAGATTCCGCGCAAATGGCTCAAAGGCGTTTGCGACATCAAGGTATCACTCGTAGGGCGCAACCTATGGATGATTTACAACAAGGCTCCTTATGATCCCGAATCCGTAGCATCAGCCGGTAACTATTTCCAAGGTATCGACAACTTCATGATGCCTTCACTACGTAACTTCGGCTTCAACGTTAACTTCAATTTCTAACTCAAGCGATAAAAAAAATGAAACATATATTCAACAAAATATTGGCTGGAGGCGCAGTGCTGCTCACCACAGTAGCCTGCACAGGTAACTACCTGGACATCAACTCCAATCAGTCACAACCGGGCGATCTTACTCCCGACGGTTTCGCTTTGGTATCGTCAATGACAAATATCTGCAGCACTGTCGCTCCTTCTGATGTAAACTGTACCCAGTTTGTGGACTGTCTTCTCGGCGGTACACTCGGAGGTTACTTCTCCGACGGAGCAAACTTTACTTCCTCTTATGTGCGCAACAATGCGCCCAACAACTGGACTGAGGTATTCTTGAAAGACAAGAAGATTATTTCTACTCTTTTCACCAACCTTTCGATGGTTGAGGGTTTCTGCGAAACATCAGGCGACATAGTGCCAATGGCTGTAGCCAACATCATCAAGATTGCCGCGATGCACCGAGTAACCGACTGTTACGGTCCAATCCCCTACTCGGCCATCGGCTTTGAAGGCGCAATCAAGACTCCTTACGACTCTCAAGAAGATGTCTACAACAAATTCTTCGAAGAGCTCGCCGCTGCCCGTCAGATACTGCTTGACAACCCCACAGCAGTGATGAGTCCGTTGGTCGACAAAGTTTATGGCGGCGACATCAGCAATTGGGTACGCTTTGCCAATTCACTCCAGTTGCGTCTGGCCTTGCGCATCAGCTATGCCAATAAAGAATTGGCTCAGGCCAAAGCCGAAGATGCCATCGACCCTAAAAATGGAGGTGTAATCGAGACGAACGATCAGAACGCAACTTGGAAAAACTACCAGACATCGACCAACTCTATGCGTACGGCTATCATGTACAACGCTCATGACACCCGTCCGTCGGCCGAAATTGCTTGTTACCTCAACGGTTACAAGGACCCGCGTATCTCCAAATACCTCACCGAATCAGGTTCTCCTGAATCGCCCGGACTCAATGGCAAGCCATACAAAAATGACGATGGAACATGGATGACAGCCCCCGACGGCACATCGCTGCAGTATGTAGGTATCCGTCGAGGTTGGGAGACATTCAGCACCTCATGGAGCGTCAACTTCTCCGATGTCAACCTTCCCGGCACCACGCCGGCTCTTTGGATGAATGCTTCAGAAGTATGCTTTTTGCGTGCCGAAGGTGCAGCAGTTTTCAATTGGGACATGAGGGGATCGGCCGAATCGTTCTACAATGATGGTATCCGCCTCTCTATGGAAGACTACGGTGTGGCCGACGGTTACAACACGTATATCAACGATGCCACATCTGTACCTGCCAAGTTTTACGATCCCGAAGGTCAGAATCCCTGGACAGGTGTAATTCCTGCGGTAACCATCAAGTGGGATGAAACACTCACAGCAGAACAGAAACAGCAGAAGATTATTACCCAGAAATGGATTGCCAACTGGAAGCTCGGCAATGAAGCTTGGGCCGACTATCGCCGCACAGGATATCCGTTCCTGATTCCGGTTGCTTACAACGGTTCAAATGTGGTAGACATCAATCGCGGTCCGCAGCGCTTGCCTTATCCTGCGGCTGAATATACCGACAACCTCACCAACGTACAGTCTGCCGTTTCCAACTACCTCAACGGTCCCGACAATCTGGCAACTAAAGTATGGTGGGCTTGCAAACCCGGACTTTGATTTTCTCAACACTAATAAAAAGATCTATTATGAACAAAATATCTAAATTCGGACTGGCACTTCTTGCCACTTGCGTATCAGCCGCCACATTTTCATCGTGTGACGACTGGGTCGAACCGGAAAACGTAGACCTTAACTATGATACCGCAGACAAGACTGATCCGGTGGCATACGAAGAATACCTTGAAGCACTTCGCGACTATCGCGAAACCGACCACAAACTTGTTTATGTGTGGTTCAACAATCTAGGAAAAGGCGAAAACATCAACACTCGTGCTCAGCGCGTTGACGAGCTGCCTGATTCAATAGACGTTGTCGTGTTCACAAACCCGACTTCGATTAGTGACATCACCGTTCGCGACATGGAAAACGTACGAGAAAAGAAAAACATGAAGTTTACTTATGTGATTGACTTCGATGCCATCAAACTTGCCTATCTTGAGCATCAGGCAATGTCGACCGAAGAAGAACCTTTCGCCGTTGAATTTCTCGACTTCCTGACCGACTCTACCGCAACCGCCCTCTCATATGCCAAGAAAAACAACTTCAATGGCATCATGATTGGCTACAACGGTAAAATCACTAATCACATGACACCAGCCGAAAAGACGGAATACCTAGCCAACGAGAAGAACTTCATCGGTATTATGTCCGATTGGCACGCGCGAAATCCTGAAATGGATATTGACTTTATCGGAAAACCTCAAAACGTGGGCGATAAGGATCTCATTAACGACTGCAACGTTTTATTCCTTTCCGAATCACAATCAGCCAATTCGAACTATGGTTTTAATATGGCTCTTGCCAATGCCTCGATAGAGGGAGTTCCTGCCGACCGCATAGGTATGGTTACAAGCTATACCGACCCAAACGATGATAAAATCGGATATATGGCCGACGGTTCTCTTTGTGTGTCATCGCTTGCCAACTGGGCTAGTGGTGAGAATGTGAAAGCTTGCGCGTTTACAAACATCGCATACGACTATTACAACGCCACAAGTCCCTATCAGGTAGTTCGTAAAGCGCTTCAGACACTTAACCCAAGCAATTTGTAATCATTAAGCAAATAAACAGAAACAATGAAAACATTTAAATATCTGTCAATTTACACAGTTCTCGCTACCGGCGTGCTTGTGAGCTCCTGCAACGAAGACGTGGAAAAGATTGACAACAAAATCTATGTCGACGGCACAACCGAAGTGACCTCAGTGCTCCTCGACGGTGAAGCGGAAACCGCATCCTACACTTTACAGGCATACATTCCACAACCCACCGCTCAGGCACTCACTATGACATACGCTGTAGACCCCTCGTTGGTTAAAGTATACAATGAAGTGTACAAGACAAGCACAATCATGCTCCCCGAAGAATACTACTCCATTGCTGATCCGGTAGCCGAATTTGAAGTGGGCGGAGTAAGTGCCAGTCCGGTTTCGATTGTTTTGCAAAATCTCACGGCTATCGACCCCGACAATGTGTACTGTTTGCCCATCACTGTAGCGAGTGCCTCTATTCCAGTACTTGCTAACAAGAGCACTAAGTATTTCGTGATTCGCGGTGCATCATTGATTAACTGGACTGCCAATCTCAACGAAAACTACCTCAGCCTTGCTAGCCCAAGCGCAGCCGGCAAGCTTGGAAGCATGCAGAGAGTTACCGTAGAGGCTCTTATCCGTCCGGGAGCTAACTTCAGTGACGGAAACGATTCGGGCATTTCTACGTTACTTGGTATCGAAGGAAAATCTCTTCTTCGCTTCGGTGACGCTGGCGTAGCATCCGACCAGTTGCAGTTTGCTAACAGCCAGAACGTAACCAACTCTCAGTGGAAAATTGAGAAGGAGAAATGGCAGTTCATCACCTTTACGTACGATTCCACCAATGGTCAGTGTGCCTTCTTCATCGACGGTGTGCAGAAAGGTGAGACACAAAACAGCAGCAATCGTTCTTCCGTGAACTGGAACAGTTCTGAGTTTTATGTAGGCAGGTCTTGGAACAACAACCGTGACTTCTCCGGTGACATCTGCGAGGTGCGTGTTTGGAATCGTATCCTTGCCAAAGAAGAACTTCAGGCTAGAAACCACTTCTATAAAGTGGCCCCTGACAGCGAAGGTCTTGTAGCTTATTGGAAGATGAACGAAGGTTCCGGCAACAACC
>OGKR01002176.1_pt1 | contig 11131 bp, 7 predicted proteins | sample 1572431 | NCBI WGS metagenome assembly OGKR01 (sample SAMEA2582079, study PRJEB24529) | metagenome | biome: Human gut stool | place: China | collected 2011 | reverse complement strand
AAGAGATGTAGAGTTAGGGTTGGTTAAGCATATTGAAAAGTTCCTTCTCGAAATGGGAGCAGGCTTCGCCTTCATGGGTAGACAATATCACATCGAAGTGTCCGGCAATGATTTCTATATTGACATCCTTATGTACAATGTGTTTATGCACAGATATTTAGTCGTGGAGTTAAAAAAAGGTGACTTTCAGCCCGAATATATCGGCAAACTGAATTTCTATTGTTCCGCTGTAGATGATATTCTTTGTCGGGAAGGGGATAATCAGACGATTGGTTTACTTCTTTGCCAGAACAAAGATCGTATTATGGCTGAATATGCTTTACGTGACGTGCACAAACCAATAGGTATTTCTGATTATGAGTTGGGTAAATCAATCCCTCAAGATATAAAATCTGGATTGCCTTCCATCGAAGAACTGGAAAGTAGACTTTATCAGGGATTACAGGACAATGAAAATACAGAGTAATTTAGGTGCGGTGGTGTATAGGCGGAAAAATACACCACGCTCGCCTATCTGTAGTATTTTTGTTGTTTTTATTGCATGGAATACTTACTCTGATATTCCTTCGGCGACATCCCCTCGTGCCGTTTGAAGTACCTCCCCAAATACGACTGGTCGGGAAAACTGAGCCGGTCGGCTATCTCCTGAATGGTCAGTTCGGTTGATTGAAGCAACACTTTAATCTCCAGAATGGCAAAGTCGTCAATGATCTTTTTAGCGGAATCACCAGTGACAGCTTTGCAGATACCAGTCAGATATTTGGTAGAAATGCACAGTTTGTCGGCATAGAAGCTGACTTCCCGTTGAGAGGCACAATGCTCGTGTACAAGCGATACGAAACTTTTGAAGATTTCATCCTGTCGGGTACCACCTTCTATTTTATGCTTGCCGAAATAGCGGTAGCATTTATCATAAATATCTAGCATAAACGATTGGAGATGATTCTTGGCTATCTGGTTCCGGAAACGGTTTTCACGGTCGTTATATATCGCTGTTGTGGCTCGTATCAATCCGTTGATGGCTCCGGTATTTTCTTGGGGGAGAACGTAGCAAGGCTGTTCTTTGATGAACCGGAAAAATATAGGCTCAAACCGCATGCAGGCTTCCATGAACATCTCTTTTGGAAATCCGAAAAACGAAGCGGTGAAGTCGCTGCTGCAACCATTGATGCGGATAATGGTACCGGGAAGAAGTACTACCTGTGTGTTTTCTACAATTTCATAATCCTTCAAATCGATTGTGGCGTGTGCCCATCCCTTACGGCAGAAGTAAATGGCACCTCCTTCCAACTTCCATAAATGATGCATGACCGGAGACAGATTTTCGTCGGTTCCGGCAATAAAAGGTTCGCGGAGTATAGCAAGGCTGGAGTTTCTTTCTTTCATACACATTTCTCTTTTCGCGGACAAAAATAGGACTTTTTTACTAAATATTAGCTTTTATATTCCGAAAATGAACAAAACTCAAAACAGTATGACCAGTTTTCTATACTAAAAAGAGCCTATCTTTGCCGCGTTCAAAAATTTAATAGGTAACATAATGAGTAGAAAGATTAGTAAAGTTAAGCAAGGGCTGTTATTGCTCTGCTGTCTGGTTGCTGCTACGGGATGTAAGCAAGCTCCACCTGCACAAATGGAAACAGGATATGAAGTTATGACCGTCGCTCCGGCGGATCGTATGATTCTGAGCACATATTCGGCGACAATTCGCGGACGCCAGGATATTGATATTTATCCGCAGGTGAGCGGAACGCTGACAAAAGTATGTGTGACGGAAGGACAACGTGTAAAAAACGGACAGACATTGTTCATTATCGACCAGGTGCCCTACGAAGCCGCATTGCAGACGGTGGTGGCAAATGTGAAGTCTGCTGAAGCTGCTCTTGCTACGGCACAGCTTACTTATGAAAGCAAAGAGGAACTGTATAAGGAGAATGTGGTTTCCGCATTCGATCTGAGCACGGCAAAGAATTCTCTTCTGGCAGCCAAAGCACAGCTGGCACAGGCGAAAGCACAGGAAGTAAACGCCCGCAATAACCTTTCATATACGGTAGTGAAGAGTCCCAGCGACGGTGTGATAGCTATGTTGCCTTACCGTGTCGGAGCATTGGTAGGACCGAGCATTCCACAGGCTTTGACTACGGTTTCCGACAATTCGGATATGTACGTTTACTTTTCTCTGACCGAAAATGAATTGCTTTCTTTGATTAATCAGTATAAAAACATGGACGAAGCATTGAAGAATATGCCGGAAGTAGAATTAAAACTGATTGACGGTTCGGTGTATGGCGAGAAAGGACGTGTGGAGTCTATCAGCGGTGTGATCAACCGTCAGACAGGAACGGTAGGTGTCCGTGCAGTGTTCCCTAATGCTTCGGGTATTTTGCACAGTGGCGCTTCGGGCAGTGTCATGGTTCCCAATTCCTACAAAGGTGTTATTGTTATTCCTCAGGAAGCTACGGTGGCAATGCAGGATAAGATTTCCGTATATAAAGTTGTGGACGGAAAAGCGACTTCAACGTTGATTACTGTAGCTGCCATCAATGACGGACGCGAGTATATCGTTCTGGACGGGTTGAAAGTCGGGGACGAGATTGTGTCACAAGGTGCCGGACTGCTTAGAGAGGGAACGCAAGTAAAATAAAGATGTAAGATACAAAAAATGAAAGGAAATGTATTTATAAAGCGACCGGTGATGGCTATGTCCATTTCCGTGTTGATTATGATTGTCGGATTTATTTCGCTTTTCACCTTGCCGGTGGAGCAATATCCCGATATAGCACCGCCTACGGTGATGGTGTCCGCCACTTATACGGGGGCAGACGCTGATGCGGTGATGAATAGTGTGATTATGCCATTGGAGGAGAGTATCAATGGTGTTGAAAATATGATGTATATCACTTCTAATGCGACCAATTCCGGTACTGCCACTATCCAAGTCTATTTCAAGCAGGGAACAGATCCGGATATGGCTGCGGTCAACGTGCAAAACCGTGTATCGAAGGCCCAAGGGCTGTTGCCTGCCGAAGTTACCAAGATCGGTGTAACGACGAGTAAACGGCAGACCAGCTTCTTGCAGATTAATTCATTGGTAAGTACGGACGACCGTTACGATGAAACTTTCCTTGCCAATTATCTGGATATTAACGTTATTCCGGAAATTAAACGTATAGAGGGAGTCGGTGACGTGATGGAGTTGGGAGATACTTATAGTATGCGTATCTGGCTGAAACCGGAATTGATGGCACAATACGGATTGGTTCCGTCGGATGTGACGGCAATACTGGGTGAGCAGAACCTTGAGGCTCCTACCGGTTCTTTAGGTGCGGATTCTAAAAATGTTTTCCAGTTCACTATGAAATATCGCGGTCGTCTGAAGAGTGTGGAAGAATTTCAGAACACTGTGTTGCGTGCAGAGGATGATGGTTCTACACTTCGCTTGAAAGATGTGGCCGAGGTGGAATTGGGAGCGTTGTCTTACAGCTTTCATGGTAAGACAAACGGACATCCGGGCGTGACGTTTATGGCCTTCCAGGTGGCGGGAGCAAATGCTACTTCGGTAAACGAAGCCATAACGGACAAACTGAATGAAATGTCGAAAGACCTGCCTGCGGGTACGGAATTTCTTTCGATGATGAGTTCTAACGACTTCCTGTTCGCTTCTATTCACAATGTGGTGGAGACATTGGTCATCGCTATCATCTTGGTTATCCTTGTGGTTTACTTCTTCTTGCAGGATTTCAAAAGCACACTGATACCGTCTATTTCCATCATTGTCTCTTTGGTCGGTACGTTCGCCTGTCTGACGGCAGCCGGATTCAGTATCAATATTCTTACGCTTTTCGCTTTGGTGCTTGCCATCGGTACGGTAGTTGATGACGCTATTGTAGTGGTAGAGGCAGTGCAGGCAAAGTTTGATTCCGGCTACACATCTCCTTATCTTGCCACCAAAGATGCGTTAAGTGATGTGACGATGGCGGTAATCTCTTGTACGTGTGTATTTATGGCGGTATTTATCCCTGTTACTTTTATGGGCGGTACTTCCGGTATTTTCTATACGCAGTTCGGTATCACTATGGCAACTTCCGTTGGCTTGTCCTGTATTTGCGCCTTGACTCTTTGTCCGGCATTGTGCGCTATGATGATGCGTCCGGCTTCGGGCACTAAGAGCGCGAAAAGTATCAACGGACGTGTGCGTGCCGCTTATAATGCTTCTTACAATGCTATGCTGGGTAAATATAAGAAAGGAGTGATGTTCTTTATCCACCACCGTTGGATGGTGTGGACTTCTTTGGTTTGCTGTATAGCTTTGCTCGTTTATCTGATGTCGACAACCAAAACCGGTCTGGTTCCTCAGGAAGATCAGGGAGTTATGATGGTGAATGTCAGTGTGGCACCGGGTAGTACGCTGGAAGAGACCAACAAAGTAATCGATAAAGTAGAAGCTGTGATAAAGAGCACTCCGGAGGTAAAACAATATACTACTGTCGCCGGTTACGGACTGATTGCCGGACAGGGTGTTTCGTACGGTACGGTTATTATCCGTCTGAAGGACTGGAGCGAACGTAAGGGTAGCGAACACACGGCTGATGCGGTGATGACACGCCTGAACGGACAATTCTATATGATTAAAGAAGCACAGATTTTCTGCTTCCAGCCGGGTATGATTCCGGGCTACGGTATGGGTAACTCTATCGAGCTGAACCTTCAGGATAAGACTGGTGGGGATATGACTACATTCTATAACAATGCGATGAAGTTCCTCGGTGCGTTGAACCAGCGTCCGGAAGTGGCAATGGCATATACTTCCTACGCAATGAACTTTCCCCAACTGTCGGTAGAAGTAGATCCGGCGAAGTGTAAGCGGGCAGGTATTTCGCCCTCTACGATATTGGATGCACTGGGTAGTTACTGTGGTGGTGCTTACATATCCAACTATAACCAGTTCGGTAAGGTATATCGTGTTATGATGCAGGCTTCACCGGAGTATCGCTTGGATGAGCACGCACTCAAGAATATGTATGTCCGTAATGGTACCGAAATGGCTCCTGTCAGCCAGTTTGTGACGATCAAGAAAGTAATGGGAGCGGAAGTTGCCAATCGCTTCAACCTGTATAGCAGTATTACAGCCAACGTGAATCCGGCTGCCGGATACTCATCCGGTGAGGTCCAGAAAGCCATTAATGAGGTTGCCGAACAGACCTTGCCTATGGGATACGGATACGAGTATGGAGGAATGGCGCGTGAAGAGGCCAGCAGTGGCGGTGCAAAAACGCTTTTTGTGTATGGTATTTGCATTGTTTTGATCTTCCTTATTCTAGCTTGTTTGTATGAAAGCTTCCTGATACCGTTTGCCGTTATCTTTTCCGTACCGTTCGGCTTGATGGGATCTTTCCTCTTTGCCAAGATTTTCGGTTTGGAGAACAATATTTATCTCCAGACGGGTGTGATTATGTTGATCGGTTTGTTAGCGAAGACGGCTATTCTGATTACAGAGTACGCAATCGAACGGCGTCGTAAAGGGATGGGAATTATCGAGTCGGCCTACAGTGCGGCGCAAGCTCGTTTGCGCCCTATCTTGATGACAGTTCTTACGATGATTTTCGGTATGTTGCCGTTGATGTTCTCCTCCGGTGCAGGCGCTAACGGTAACTCATCATTGGGTACAGGTGTCGTAGGAGGTATGGCTGTGGGTACATTGGCATTATTGTTTGTAGTCCCGGTATTTTACATTGCATTTGAGTTCTTGCAGGAGAAAATCCGTAAGCCGATGTATGAGGAGGCGGACCAACAAGTAGAATTGGAGAAGGAAAGAAGCTTGGCGGAACGCAGTGTGTTTAACGAAGATAAATAACTCAAATAGAAAAGTAAAGTATGAGAAAAATTATCATATTATCCGCAGCAACACTGGTACTGAGCAGTTGCGGTATTTACAATAAATACAAACCGGTGTCGGAAGTTCCGGAGGGACTTTATGGTAGTGAGCCAGTCGCTGCCGTCGATACGGCAAACTTCGGTAACCTCTCGTGGAGGGAGGTTTTTACCGACCCATATTTGCAGACTTTGATCGATTCGGCTTTGGTGCGGAATACAGATATGCAGACGGCTCACCTGCGTGTGAAAGAAGCGGAAGCTTCACTCTTGACGTCCAAATTGTCTTATCTGCCTACCCTGTTTTTGGCGCCCGAAGGGGCTGTCAGCAGTTTAGACCGTGCGAAAGCCACACAGACCTATTCTCTGCCTGTCACGGCTTCGTGGGAGTTGGATATCTTTGGAAAGGTAACGACAGCCAAACGTCGTGCGAAAGCTGCCTACGAACAGAGTAAGGAGTATGAACAGGCTGTGAAAACACAATTGGTGGCTGCTATGGCAAATGCCTATTATACATTGCTAATGCTTGATTCGCAATATGAGATTGCTGTTGCTACCGAAGCGGCTTGGAAGGAAAGTGTGAGGACTACCCGTGCCATGAAAAATGCCGGTATGGTGACTGAAGCCGGGTTGGCGCAGACAGAGGCTACCTATTATAATATATGTACGACTGTGCTTGATCTGAAGGAGCAGATCAATCAGGCAGAGAACTCGTTGGCGTTGTTATTGGCGGAAACTCCTCACGAGATTCAGCGTGGAAAACTGGGAAATCAGCAGTTGCCGGAGAACTTCTCAGTAGGTGTTCCTTTGCAAATGCTTGCCAATCGCCCCGATGTTCGTAGTGCGGAATTTTCACTGGCTCAGGCTTTCTATACAACGAATGCAGCTCGTGCTGCTTTCTATCCCTCTATCACTTTGAGTGGTAGTGCCGGGTGGACAAACAGTGCCGGTAGCATGATTATCAATCCGGGACAATTCCTTGCTTCTGCTTTAGCATCCCTGACTCAGCCTTTGTTTAATAAAGGACTGAATATCGCACAACTCAAGATTGCGAAAGCGCAACAGGAAGAAGCACGCCTTAGTTTTGAACAGACTTTGCTGAATGCGGGCGTGGAGGTGAACGAAGCATTGGTACAGTATCAGACGGCTCGTGAGAAGGCTGCTTTCTATGATAAGCAAGTAGCTTCCTTACAGACGGCCTCCAAGAGTATAAGTCTTTTGATGAAGCATGGCAACACCACTTATCTGGAGGTATTGACTGCACAACAAACGTTGCTTAATGCACAATTGTCTCAAGTTGCCAATCGCTTTACCGAAATCCAGGGTATGATTACTTTATATCAGGCGTTGGGAGGAGGCCGGATGTAAGGAGGTTGTTATTCTAAATTCTTAAGTATATTCACTGTGATGAGAGGGAATCTCATTGCAGTGAATATTTTTTTATTCTCTTTTCCTATTTTTCTACGAAAGTATTCAGTGAATGAGGTTGTAAAGTGATATTTAAATAGCGGTTCCCTAAATTAACGGTTATATCTTTCGCTTTTTCGTTGAAGTTTCCGGCTATAGCCACTTGTTTCTTTTGAGGAGTCATAACGACAAGTACCGGAGTTTTGTCTTCTTTGCCGGTTTTATAAGCTAAGATTTTTGAACCGGGCGTTATGTAATGGCTGTAATGTTGTACTGCATAATACTCAGGAGCATAGGTTGCCGTTCCTGCTTTTGAATCTACATGGATTAACGCGTTTTGTTTCCATCCCCATCCGCTGAAACCACCATCATACAATATAGCGTTCCAAAAAGTATATTCTTCGCAACCATTACCCAGATAGTGATTCATCAATCCGAAGGTATGCTCGGCTGCTTTCCAATCGAAAGAGCCCCATTCGCATTCACTTTCTGTTTGTACATATTTATATTGCGGATATTTGGCACGGAGTTTCGGTAATATCTGTCCGCCTTCCCATTGGAAACCGACGCCTTGTATCGTTTCCGGCATACGTGGATCAGAAAGGACCTGATCAATAACATCGTAGCGGTTAGTGTTGATTGTTCCTAAGTATAATTTAATTTCCGGATGTTGTTTCTTTAGGGTAGGAGCGAGATATTCTGTGTTGAAACGGATGATACCTTCTGCCGTGCATAGTCGTTGGCATTCATGGAAAAGCGCCCCATTGTGAACCTCAGCTCTCCTTCGGGAGAGAAAAGTTTGTGATGTTCCTTACGGGGAAGCATATTGAGTGCATCCCATCCTAATTCGTTGAAGCAAGTTACCTAAGCTTTGAAAACAGTCCCTTCTTCCGAACCGCTGACATCCAATATGGGAGTTTGTGCGGCATTCGTTTGTAGCTTGGCTTTCGATTTTTGTCAGGTGTTACCTTCCGTACTGCTGATCCATTCGAGAGATTGGGCATACATGGAGTTTGCTGATAGTGTGAGGACTAAACTACTTACCAGAGTGGTTTTCTTTACAATGTTTCTCATGTCTTGATTCAAAGTGTTATTTATTGTTGACTGGTGACAAAAGTAAAAAAGAAGAGAGGTATGGAGGAACAAATATGTAACAGATACTACGACAGATGTAACAAAAAAGAGCAGGTGTCAGAATAATTAAAGTCGGCAATTGCTGGTTTTAATTCTGACACCCACTCATTTTTAGGTTGTTAGGTATGCTTATGCGTTCAATGCCTGTTCAATATCCGCGATGATATCATCTGCGTTTTCGATTCCTACGGACAGACGAATTAGGTCAGGCCGTACACCTGCTTCCATCAACTGCTCGTCCGACAACTGACGATGTGTGTGGCTTGCAGGATGAAGCACGCAACTACGTGCATCGGCAACGTGAGTGACGATAGCAATGAATTCCAGTGAATCCATAAACTTGATGGAAACATCGCGTCCCCCTTTCAGGCCGAAGGAGATTACTCCACAAGAACCGTTCGGCATATATTTTTGTGCCAAAGCGTAATATTTGTTATCCGGCAGGCCACAGTAATTGACCCAAGCCACTTTCTCGTTCTTGGAAAGGTATTCGGCTACTTTCTGTGCATTGCGGCAATGCTGTGGCATACGGAGGTGTAGTGTTTCGAGTCCCAGATTCAATAAGAATGAATTTTGCGGGCTTTGGATGCTGCCCAAGTCACGCATCAGTTGTGCGGTAGCTTTGGTTATATAAGCGCCTTTGCCAAATGCTTTGGTGTAAGTCAGTCCGTGGTAGGATTCGTCAGGGGTACAAAGGCCCGGAAATTTATCTGCATGAGCGTCCCAGTCGAAGTTACCGCTGTCAATTACACAACCGCCTACGCTGGTAGCGTGTCCGTCCATATATTTGGTTGTGGAGTGAACAACGATGTCGGCACCCCACTCGAACGGGCGACAGTTGATGGGGGTAGGGAAAGTATTATCCACAATCAAAGGTACTCCGTGATTGTGAGCGATACGGGCGAATTTCTCAATATCCAGCACTTCGAGAGAAGGATTGGAAATAGTTTCACCGAACAATGCTTTTGTATTTGGCTGGAAGGCTGCGGAAATTTCTTCTTCGCTGGCGTCCGGATTGACGAAAGTAACGTCTATGCCTAGTTTTTTCATTGTCACGCCGAACAGGTTGAAAGTACCGCCGTAAATAGCGGAAGAACAAACAAAATGATCTCCGGCCTGGCAAATATTGAAAATAGCATAAAAGTTGGCTGCCTGACCACTGGAAGTCAACATGGCGGCTACACCACCTTCAAGAGCGGCAATTTTGGCGGCAACAGCGTCATTTGTCGGATTTTGCAGTCGTGTATAAAAGTAACCGCTATCTTCCAAATCGAAAAGGCGGGCCATTTGTTCGCTGGTATCATATTTGAAAGTTGTACTTTGATAGATGGGCAATACGCGTGGTTCGCCCTTTTTAGGCGTCCACCCTGCCTGTACGCACAGGGTTTCGGGCTTGAATTGTTTTGCCATAATGTTATCGGGTTTTAGTGATTTATTCCAAAAAATGTTTTAATGACGCAAAAGTAGGGAAAATAATTGTATTTTTGCCCTGTTTATGAGTGAAATGATAGTCACATGAAGGAGATAATTGTGCAGATATGAAAAATAAACTCTATATTCTTTTATTCTTAGCTTTTCTTTTCTCAGGAACAGCACTTTGGGCGCAGCAGAAAGCGACCCCGAAGGCGGGTGAGGGTATCTCTGCTTTTCTATTGAGACATAATCGTTCTCCCCGAAAATATATGGATGATTTTATAGAGCTGAATAAAAAGAAACTGGGGAAAAAGAATGTACTTAAAGTAGGGGTGAGTTATATTATTCCTCCCAAAGAGAAATCAAAAAACACAAATTTGGGAACTACTATTAACGAGCCTTTGTTTGGTAAGGAATTGGCAAATGTCAAGGTTACTTCCAATCGTCTTGCCGGTGCTTGTTTCTATGTGGTCAGCGGACATGGCGGTCCCGATCCCGGAGCTATCGGACGGGCAGGAAGGCATGAGCTTCACGAAGACGAATATGCATATGATATTGCTCTTCGTCTGGCGCGTGTTCTGATGCAGGAAGGTGCTGATGTGCGTATTATCATTCAGGACGCTAAGGATGGAATTCGTGATGAATCGTATCTGTCCAACAGTAAGCGCGAAACTTGTATGGGGGATCCAATTCCATTGAATCAGGTACAACGTCTTCAGCAGCGTTGCAATAAGATCAACGCTTTATATCAGAAAGACCGTAAAAACTATGCCTATTGCAGGGCTATCTTTATCCATGTGGATAGTCGAAGCAAGGGAAAGCAAACTGATGTCTTTTTCTATCATTCGAACAAGAAAGCGCATAGCAAACGGTTGGCGAATAATATGAAAGATACATTTGAATCGAAATATGATAAGCATCAGCCCAACCGGGGCTTTTCCGGCACTGTGAGTGGCCGTAATCTGTATGTGCTCTCCCGTACCACTCCCGTTTCTGTATTTGTGGAGTTGGGCAATATTCAAAATACTTTCGATCAACGCCGATTAGTGATAAATTCTAACCGACAGGCATTGGCTAAATGGCTGATGGAGGGCTTTTTAAAGGATTATAAAGAGAAAAAATAAGTAGAAGAGTCTGTTTTTTATGAACAAAACATATAACTGTTTGTTTTAATAATGCAAATCACCTGATAAAGCTTCTTATGGGTATGCGAATATAGATAAGTCAAGCAAGATATGCCTCCCCGGCATTACAGGTAAGATTGCATAGTAGTTTTGTCGTGTTTTATTTTGTGTTTGTGTTGTGA
>OGKR01002163.1_pt1 | contig 11200 bp, 8 predicted proteins | sample 1572431 | NCBI WGS metagenome assembly OGKR01 (sample SAMEA2582079, study PRJEB24529) | metagenome | biome: Human gut stool | place: China | collected 2011 | reverse complement strand
TGCTGTTCTTGAACAGTGAGAAGTATCAATATGACTTTATACCTGAGTAGTTACTGCAATAAATGAGAAAGAAAATAATTCATAATCGCACGAATTAGAGAATATGGATAAAATCAACGAATTAGGCATTAAGCTCCAGGACTTTTATGCTGAGGATTCTATAAGCAAAAGACTTGACAAGGTAGTGCTACCGCAAATAAGTGCCACAAAATGGACTTGTTATAGCGATTACTGCTTTGGCGATATACACAAGCCCAACGACACCATTAGTTTTGTTCTGATGCCGTACGAATCTGAAGAAGATTACCTCACTATACAGGACTTCATCAAGAGAAAACAGTCCAAGGATCTTAAAGAGGTAAATACCGTAAATTCAGCTTTTATGACTTTTGTTAGGGATAGAGGTTTCATTATTTTTGCTTATATTCTGGATGATTTCGAAAAATGGTTAGGTGATAATGAAGATACCCAACGTGGAAACATTAAAGCTTGTCTTCAGCTATATAAAAAACAATTCGAAATATGGCGAGATACAGCACAAAATGAAAAGGTGAAGAGTCATTTCAACTCTCTTTCGACCCAAATAGAAACCATCTGTTCCAAAAGACTCAAAAAATCGGAACTCAAAACCTATATCGAAATGCTACTGGTCGCAGTGATTGGTTCTATTTCGATGAGCGAAGTAGCGAAAAGGCTCGATAATGTTGATAAACTCGGATGGTTCTCCGACAGAGATGATATACTAGACAAGGGACAAGGACTGATATGCAATATTTTCCATACCAGTTTATTCAATGTTATGCAACAGCAAGATTTTGAATTCGTAACATATAATAACGACAGTTCAATAAAGCCTTTCTTTGATCACTTTAATAGAATATCTGATATCGTAACTGGTACTTTGGCTGATTATAATGTGGCTGCGAATGTCGTGACAAAAAAGAAATTTGGTAAAGTTCTTAGACAACTTTTTGCAGACAATCCATGCCTATTTGTAAATCGACTTAAATTCAGCAAGTCCATCAGGCTTTCTGATATTGTGATGTCATTAAAAAAATAAAATAGAATGTTTAAATATTTGAAGCCTTGTATGTCCAGACAATTCATAAAACAACAACCGTATAGCGAATAATAACCTCTCATGAGAAGTCTTTATTCTTCGAGTGCTCATACTCTCAGGCACTTCGTGGAATACTTTTTCGTCTCATGTGAGTTAGCAACCCTTGGAGGTGAAGATAACCGCACATGTCTTCAGATGGGCTCGACTCCCGAACCGTTAAGGTTTGTGTAAAGTATTGAATATCAGTGTAGAAAACAAGCATGATTTATATTGATTTCTAAATTTAGTACCAATTTAGTACCACTATTTTTGGCAAAAACCGCCTTGTAAGCGTCAAAATCGCGTGTTTCGCTCTTTTTTCGGAACTCAACACCCGTTGAGAAGGTTCGAATCCTTATTGAGCGACAATTTCTACAGAGACTAACCTCGATAATCTGTAGAACAACTAAAGCAAACGGGAGGCAATGGAGATAAGTACTTGAATAAAACATTGCACAATAAACATTGCACACCATTAGTACTTACCTCGTCTCTCGTTTGCGTCTTTTAACCTAAAGGTAGTAATGTTAAATTGGCTTAGAAATGTAGGATAGGACGAAAGTCCTTCTGTTACTCTGATTTCGGGGGAACTTTTCGTTTAAGCCAAATGAGCAGAGCATAATCGGGGGATTAATGCTATGCCATGGCGTAGAAAATGTCACCATAGGTAATTTAGAGCGACAATGAGGTCTTTGGGATGAGTAGTCCTATCCGTTTTTAACAAGATAATCATATAGAAAATTACAACAATGCATACATTTACTCAAATCGAGAAAAATATACTGAAAGCAATACGCGATCAAGACGTTACCGATATTAAATATCTTGGTACGACAATCAAGGATGTATTTTTCCCTTCACGCAAATACGCCCTATATATTGAACCCTCTGGCAAGAAGGCGTGCCTTTTCTTTCCTTCCGGACATAAACATGCAGACCGTAAGTGCTTTGCGCAACTTATCAGTTTGGTCACGTTCATCGAGTATCTGCAGAAGGAGAACCTAATATATCTCCAACCAACAGGAATGAATCACGAAGTCCTATTCTATGAGAACTATCAGCATAGCTTCCTCCTGGGGGGAAACTACGGTTCTGATGTTAAACATGCCATTTCGCAACAGGAATTCATGCGCATGGACTTATCTCCTGACCCTGAAGAGATACCTGTTCCTCATTATGGAAGTATAAAAGCCGGAAAGCTGCAATCTGACCGTCTCTTCATCACAGACGCTGATGGCAAACGCTATCTTGAAAGTACCAATGTAAGCAGCCTTTATCAGCAGCTTTACATACTCCTCTGTAGCAGAGCATTCCCAACCGAAACTTTACGCAGGTTTATCTGTAACGGCTATTGCTCCGATGATGAGAAGCGAAACAAGCGCTCACTTTGTCTGTCCAGAGCCAGTTTCCTTGTCGCACTCCTTGCGCTCGTTCTTACGTCTCCGTGGTTTGCCACTCCTTACAATAATAGGAAAGGTTACACCACAATCGAGCAGCACCAGTTCGACACTCTAAAGACTATCCTATCCCAACCTGCACAATCCGTCCATCAAGCACCAGTGGATAGTACAAAGAAAGATAGTAAAAACAATGAGCTTAACGACATATATAAACCTAAAAAATAATAATATAACGAATATCGCTTATCCAAATCCTTAATCATATTAGAATGAGTATAATAGGAAACATTCGCAGCTGGATTATTAGGATGAAAGTACAGTATACAAAGACACAGGAGGCCATACAGCCACAAGATTATCCTCTTGCCGAGTTATTAGTGGAGAAACTATTAAACCACATGACCCATGATAACTGGGTGACACTGTGCACCAATCGTACCTATAGCGCCTTAGTTGCAAACGACTATTTGCCGGAAGCTATGAAAAGCTATAATTGGGATATTAACCATTCACAATCAAAGGGTGTAATCAATGAATCTGACGGTAAGTTGTTGCGCTATGATCAGTATTACGAAGATGGCGTATATCCACTTGTATATGTTCACGAAGAAAGGGGAAGTTTTCCGAGACATTATACAGTCATAGATGAATTACTCAACTTTTACAACCTTCGCGAGTTGACAAAGCCCAATCAGGAACACTCATGGATGCAGGTAGATGAAAGTGGCAACATGAATGAGATAATTAACATTACTCCCACAGAGGTAAACATTCGTAAGGAATATTTGTTAGAATTCATGGCCGTCAAGCATTTGCATCTTGTGGTGTATATTGATGAGATGATTTACGACCATCGTTCGTACATAGAACTTAATGTTAAACCAGTTCATAACAAAATAGTAAAGTCCTCCAAAGTTATTTTCAATTATACCAATCTTGAGCAATTCGCCTATTGTGACAACTACAACTCTGGTGCATGGATTCAAGGTAAGAGTGTCCTGAAATATAACGAGAGCGACATTACAGGAATGTGGCAGACGTCAAAAGAAAACTATGCAAACTTCATTGTATTAGGAAGGGAAGGCTCGCCCATTCTGTCAACATGCGAGGAGTCTAAACTCTCCAATTTCTTTGTAGAGAAACCAGGAGCTGCTTCAACTCTCGATTTGTCATACTTCAGCAAAGACGTTTTGGATAGATATTACGGAAACCCCAAACTCTTTGAGGTAAATGAGGGCTATATCAATGGCCCCGACTGGATGTTGCGTGTTGACAATGATCGTATAGATGACTTGATTGCGGTAACATTAGTGGATTTAGGACGTTTACCAGAATTTGAACAAAAGTACTGGCAACTTTTCAATGTAAATCCACCAGTACGCAATACGTTGAGTCCTACTACATATAAACGCTGGTTTCTTGGCGAGGCCTCAGACACGGCCTTTGCTCCTGATCATCTTTTCAAGCATCTATATGAGAAATTCCAAGCAGAATGGTACAAATCCCATAATTGGTATCTTATCAAACCACTGAGCACAACGGTTGAATATAACCTCTCAACGCTTCATAGCTTGTCAGATGAAAACGAGCAAGAGTTCAAAGCGCAAATATTGGCATTGACATTGATTCTAATAGAGTCTATAAATACTGAAGGCATTCGTGATCATTTAGATACTAATAATGAAGCACTCATTAACTTTGCCAGCAAAAAAGGGATAAATCTTAATGAAAAAGCTGCCGGAATAAACATTCTAGAACAATATTTGGTTTCTATCGGAGACAACGGAAAAATCATCTCTCTGTTCCGTAACTTACAGGATTTACGTTCCACACGTTTTGCTCATCGACCTGACTCTACAGGAAAAAAATACGCACGTGCAGCAGCATACTTCAAACTCGATACAATGACTATCAAGAATGCATACGATCGTATACTTATGTTAGCAGTTGAGGCAATGCAAACTCTTTTGCAGCTAACAAGTGTGGGTGGTATTCAATAATATAGTTAAAAGAGTTTAGAAATTAACAAGACTATAGTAGATCCATTCCTAGCTTTGAAGTTGATGCTGAATAACAAACCAAGCCAAAAAGGATAAAATACAATAACCTCTCATGAGAAAATTTTATTCTTCGAGTGCTCATACTTGGTTGGTGAGCGAAGTCGAATCCACTCAGACACTTCGTGGAATACTCTCATTTTCTCATGTGAGGATAGCGACTCTTGGAGTATCAGGAAACCGCACAGATCTACTGAGAAAGTCGATGTATTCCTGATAATCGGTTCAAATTCCGATGGTCGCACCAATATAAATTTTTAAATTATGTCAGACAATCAATCAAATAACAAGCGAATAGCGAAGAATACCCTTATGCTTTATATTAGGATGCTCTTCCTAATGGCTGCGAACTTATATACCAGTAGAGTCACTCTTCAAGCATTAGGCGTTGATGACTATGGAGTGTACAATGCTGTGGCTGGATTTATTGCTATGTTTGCAATGATTTCTGGATCCTTATCCGGTTCCATCAGCCGTTATATAACTTATATATTGGGACAAGGTGATAAGCAGAAATTAAAGAATGTGTTTAGTACATCTGTCTTTATTATGCTTGGTCTTGCTATCATAGTAGTGCTATTGGTGGAAGCTTTTGGTGTATGGTTTCTCAATAACCACATGTCAATTCCGGAAGGTCGTGAGGTGGCAGCTAACTGGGTATTACAATTTGCACTCTTAACATTCATATTCAATCTTTGGAGTACACCGTATAATGCCACACTTATTGCTCATGAGAAAATGGATGCATTTGCATATATAGGCATATTTGAAGGTTGTGCAACATTGCTTGTTGCGTTTCTAATCATGGTATCACCGATAGACACGCTTATATACTATGCGTTTCTGATGCTTCTGCTTGCTATCATTGTCCGAGTTATATATGCATCATATTGCAAAAAACATTTCGAAGAGTGTTCTTTAAACTGGCACTTTGACAAGCCTCTATTTAAGGAAATGTTCGGGTTCGCTGGATGGAACTTTATAGGTTTCGCATCTGGACTTCTACGTGACCAAGGTATCAACATCCTGTTTAATGTATTCAACGGACCTGTAGTAAATGCAGCTCGCGGTCTTGCAATGCAGGTAAATACAGCACTAACAAAATTCTCACAAAGCTTCTATACTGCTGTTCAGCCGCAGATTACAAAGAGTTATGCTGGGGGAAATATCGAAGACTCTCACTCATTAGTGCTTAGAAGCAGTCGACTTGCTTATTTCCTGCTCATGCTAATGTCTATTCCTGTTATAGCAGAGGCTGATTTTCTTTTATCCTTATGGTTGAAAGATGTACCGCAGCATACCGTCATGTTTGTTCGAATAATAATAATTATATCACTTATCGAATCTCTCTCTCAGCCCCTAATTCATTTGATGCTTGCAACTGGCAATATAAAAAAATACCAAATAATTGTTGGCTCGATAAATCTACTTAATTTTCCTCTAGCATGGGGACTTCTAAAGTTAGGTTTTTCACCTGAGTTGGCACAATGTACTATCATTTTTTTCTCTATTGTCGCATTATGTGTTCGATTGATAATGTTGAACAAAATGACAGGCTTATCTATATATAGGTTTGTTTCATCAACACTTGTAAAGTGTGTTGTAGTAACATTGCTAGCAAGCATTTTACCATTTATTGTGTGTTCTTCTCTTGATGAAGGAGTTATCCGGCTATTGGTCAATACTTGTACCATTATACTTATTGGCGGTGTCATCGTATACTCAATAGGATTAAATTCCGGTGAACGCAGTTTTATAAATAGAAAAATAATGATGTATGTTCATCATAATAATTAAAGTTCATCATGATACAAAATAATAGCAAGATTGATTGTTGCGGTTGTACTGCATGCGCATGTATTTGTTCGCACAATGCAATAACGATGCAAACAGATGAAATGGGGTTCCTATATCCATCGGTTGACGTTAATAAATGTGTGGATTGTGGCTTATGCGACAGGGTATGTCAGTTCAACTCCAGCTACAATAGATATGAAAACTATAAGAAGCCATTTGCTTTCTCTGCTCGATTAAAAGATGAAAATCAATTAAAGAGAAGCCAAAGCGGAGGAGCTTTCATTGCAATTGCAAACCAGGTCATAGATAAAGGTGGAGTTGTATATGGTGCAGCTTTTACCAACACATGGAGGGTAACCCATCAGAGAGCATCCTCGATAGAAGAACTAGAAAAGCTGCGAATGTCTAAATACGTTCAGAGCGACTTGAGAAGTGTTTTCCCATCGGTAAAACAAGATCTACAAAGCGGCAATCTTGTTCTCTTCTCAGGAACAGCTTGTCAAGTAGCAGGCTTAAAATCATACATTCCAAAACGGCTTCTTGGAAACCTTATTTGTGTAGATATAATTTGCCATGGTGTTCCTTCTCCAAAAGTTTGGAAAGACTATATTGAGTATTTGGAAGGTAAATATCGTTCGCAGATAGTCAAGGCTTGTTTTCGTGATAAGCGTTTTGGATGGCATGGAGCTACAGAATCCTTTTTATTTGCCAATGGAAAAGAAGTTTTTCGCAAAACCAGCAACAAGCTATATTTTACGGGTCTATCAACAAGAGAATGTTGCTCAAATTGCCACTATACAAACCTTAATAGGGTTGGAGATATCACAATTGGTGACTTTTGGGGCATTCCAGAAGATTTGTCATTTTCAAAAGATGAAAAAGGTGTTTCTGTTGTTTTTGCCAATTCTGAAAAGGGAAGCGAGTATGTTGAGATGATAAGGGATATTGCGATAATCGAAGCATATCCTGTGAACGCATGTTTGCAACCTCAACTAGAACGCCCATCTACTCAAAATCCTCTACACGACCAGTTCGTGGCGGATTATGTTAATTACGGATTTAAGCAAACTGCAAGTAGATACAAAGCATTAGGTTTACGTTTCTATATTGATGAGTGGAAGCAAAACGTTCGCTCATTAGTTGGAAATATTCTACGATTCATAAAATTTAGATAAACAAGATGAAGATTGCGTTACTAACTATATGGCACGAGAAGAACTATGGCGCAGAGCTGCAGGCTTATGCGACTATTAAGGTTTTGCAGAGTCTCGGTCATGAAGTTGAAATGATAGATATAAGACTTTCTGATTGTAGTCATCCTAACATCAAAGGTCGAATAGGGTCTATACTCTCAAAGTTTGGCCCTTCACATCGAAAATTCTGTGCGTTTTGGGAGAAATACATACCAAAGACAAATAGATATAAGACATTGTTAGATTTACAAAAGAATCCACCGATTGCTGATGTTTATATGGTTGGTTCCGATCAGGTATGGAATCCGGATCTAACAAAAGAATTTACAACTTTATATTTTTTGAATTTCGGACCTGAAAATCAAAAACGTGTAAGTTATGCATCTAGTTTTGGTGTATCGGAATGGGCACATCCTGAATTGAGGGAACAGATAAAAAAACTACTTAACCGATTCTCCTATGTTTCATGCCGAGAACAAGCAGGTGTAGAACTCTTGAAAGGAGATTTTAATATAAAGGCGGAGAACGTCATAGACCCAACATTGCTTTTAGATAGCTATATAGAACTTACGGGAAAAACGATTCAAAAGCAGACACTCGTTTACTATCCGTTATGTGATGATCCAGAACTTGAAGGAAATGCGGTCAAAATAGCAAAACAATTAGGTTTAAAACCTATAAATAACAAGGAAACAAAGAACATGTTGAATGTAATAGAATGGGATAGAGTAAGCATAGAGAATTGGGTAAAAAATATTGCTGAAGCTCGGTTTGTTATTACAAGAAGTTTCCATGGAATGGTATTTTCAATACTACATAACAAACAATTTGCTATAGTCGCGGGAGTTCATGGCAGGTCTTCGCGTATAACCTCACTTCTTTCATTGTTAGGATTATCAGATAGGTATTTTGATAGCTTTGAAAGTCTTATAAAAGGGCATCCTTGGGATAACCCTATTGATTATACTCTTACTAATATTAAGGTTGAATCTTTAAGAAGAAAATCCTTAGATTGCCTAATAGAAATGTTGAAATAATGAATATTTTATTCCAGTTTGATGATCCTATTATACCATCTTCGGGAGGAGTAGAGCGTGTGACAGATACTCTCACCCGCGAGTTAAAGCGGAGGGGGTCTAACGTATATTTTCTATGTCACCAAAAGTATGATTTGATAACCCCAGAGTCTGAGTTATCTGCTGAACAATTTTATTTGCCTAAAGAAGATGTCGAGAGTAAGAAGGGATTTCAATTCATCGAAGATTTAATCGAAAGAGAAAAAATCGATGTTGTGATTTCGCAAAATCCTAATAAGATTCAGTTAAAAATACTAGAATCTATAGATAGATCTGTTAAGAAGATAGCTGTAATACATACTCAACCTTATTGTGAGGATGAAATTACACGAAGACGCATATATGATATTTCTCCACTTTCATTTACTCACAGACTTTTCAAAATCACGTCTTTAATTTTTCCCTGGGTATATAGGTCTTATTTTTCAAAAGTAACTACAGAATCATATAAAGAGATTTTGTCCCATAATGATTTTATGTGCCTTATATCTGAAAGGTTCTATCCGAGGATTCGAAAACACATCCCGAATATAGATTATTCAAAGTTATGTGCAATTAATAATCCAAATACTTTTCAGGTAAAAGACATTGACTTAGAGGAAAAGGAGAATTATTTTATTTGGGTCGGTCGTGTTAATAATGGTGGAAAGAATTGTATAGACTTTTTACGCTTCTTCTATAAGTTTTCACAAATACATTCAGATTGGAAGGCTATAGTTGTGGGGGATGGATCAGACCTCGAGTCAAACAAGAACTGGGTTCAAAGAAGAAAAATCAAAAATATCGAGTTCACGGGCAATGTTGACAACGTTTCAGATTATTATAAGAAAGCCACATATCTAATTGTAACGTCATGGAGTGAAAGCTGGAGTATGGTGCTTACAGAAGGTATGGCGCATGGTTGCATCCCTATTGTATATGATACATACGAAACCTTGCACGACATCGTTGATGACGGACTGTCTGGATTCATCTTAACCGACACAACGCCACAGGGAATACTGAAGTCTGTATTATCCACTATGAATAATAAAGATCTGAAAAAACAAGTTGCAATTAACGCTTATAAAAAAGTACAACACTTTAACATTAAAGATATTGTAGATCAATGGATAGAATTGTTAAATACAAAATAGAAAATACAGGAAGACTAAACACAATTGAGCTGCTAAGATTTCCGTTAGCCATCCTCGTTATATGGATTCACTCACAATTTGGGAACGACATTCTTGTTTCGCATCCTGTGTTGATGACAGAATCAATTGTGTTTGGAAAACTACTAGGAAGACTCGCTGTCCCCACATTTTTCTTTATTTCTGGTTACTTGTTTTTTTATGGTAATGAATGGAGTATGGAGGTGTATAGAGAGAAAATAAAGAAAAGATTTAGAACTTTGTTTATCCCTTATATTATCTGGAATGGATTAGCGATATTGTTTCTTTTCTTGATACAGAGATTACATCTCGTTTCGGCAGACAAAATGGTGGCTGATTATGCTTTAACAGATTACCTATATTCGTTCTGGGCTTCAGGTTTGATAAATGGAGCAAGTCTATGGGAGATAAACTATACTGCGAATGTATCAATGTGGTTTATCCGTGATCTAATCTGTATGGTTATGTTAACACCATTTTTTTATTATTTGCTGACAAATCGAAGAATCCTTCCGGTAATTTTAATAGGTCTATTATGGGTTCTCAATATACCTTCTTTGCCAGGCTTAATGTGGGTGTCTTTATTCTGGTTTATGTTTGGCAGTTGGCTGTCAATTAATAAATTTGATTTCGAGGAATTTATAGAAAAGATAATCGGAAATATATTTTACTACATTTTACCATTATACTTAATTTCATGTGCAATTGCTATTCATGCCTATCTGTCAAATTTGGGGTATATGCTAATAGTATTTAATTTTACTATATTGTTTGGATGCCCATTATTACTATATTTCGCAAAATGCATATCAGATAAAGGCTATTCAATATCCAGTAGTTTCTCAAAGTCTACGTTTATGGTATATGCCTCACATATATTTATTGTTACCATAATGATGGGGGGGGCAAAAAGGTATACGAATAGTGACATGATACTGTCGGTGATATATTTGCTTGTCCCAGCAATTTGTTGTTTGATAATTGTCCCTATCAATTTGGTCATTGATAAGTGGTGCCCTAGGTTGAACTCTGTAATATGTGGAGGACGTACAGCATGAACGAATACGATATCTTCAGTAAGGATAGATTCAATTCTGTCAAGGGTGTTTTGGTTTTAGTAGTTGTATCTTATCATGCGCCCAGACCTTAATCTTATAAATTAACGAATAAAAAAAATAATAATGAAAATTACTATATTTACTCCCGCGTATAACAGACGCCATCTTTTAAATCGGCTTTTCAATAGCCTATTGAATCAAACATCTTTTGATTTTGAATGGGTTGTTGTAGATGATGGCAGTTCTGATCATACAGATGAGTTTTTTTCAGAATTGAAAGATGCAGATGTTCCGTTTTCAGTGGTTTACTACAAAAAAGAGAATGGAGGAAAATGTTCTGCCATAAACAAAGGCGTTGAATTAGCT